>JAAUYH010228596.1_pt1 | contig 68006 bp, 67 predicted proteins | sample 7278061 | NCBI WGS metagenome assembly JAAUYH01 (sample SAMN14350203, study PRJNA611818) | marine sediment metagenome | isolation source: surface marine sediment (0.6m) | place: French Polynesia: Moorea | collected 2018-08 | reverse complement strand
TCCATCCCCTGATCGCACCGCTGGTCTACGCGGCGCCAGTGCAATTGCTCGCTTATCACGTTGCTGTCGTGAAAGGCACAGATGTCGATCAGCCGCGCAACCTCGCAAAATCGGTGACTGTCGAGTAGCCGTTGGTGAAGCGATGCTGGAAGTGGCCTAGCTGCCTGAAAATCGGACTTCAATTCGTCGCCTTTACTCGGATTTAACCTACGTTGAATCGCGTGCGATAACCTTTCCCGCTTACGCCGAATTATGTGAGCGAAAGTGAATCTCCTGACTTGCAGCCCGTTGCGAAGCTTTCCTTTGCCGACGTTCTCGGTCTCGACCGAAAGGACGACGTGCAATGGGCGCGCCTGCGCGGCCTGCAATACTCCGCTCTGCCGCAGATTTCCCGGTACCGGATGGTTGCCCACCTGCTGTTCGCAGTCATCATCATTCAGGTTTACCTTGACGATGTCTGGATCGGTTGGCTCGGTATCTGGTACTTCTGCCTTGCCATGGTCCATGTCCGGGGCGTGCGCTTCGAAGAGACACTGATCGATGTTGACCGGCGCGGTGTCACGCAGCGCGAATTTCACCGCCAGACGCTTACGGGGGTTTTGTCCGGAGCCATGTGGGCGGTGCCTCTGATCGCTTTCTCCGTCTATGGCAGTTTCGAAGATTTGATGGTGAGCTGGTCGCTGGTCGCAGTGATTATGCTCGGTTCAGCCACGTTCAACGCAGCTGCGCCAATGGCAACGGCGGCGTTTACCGCTATCGCAGGGTTCGCGGGCGTCCTCAGCCTGGCGCGCGGTGGTTACAGTGAGCTCGCCGCTATGGCTGCAACCTTTATCGTGTTTGCCCTGCTGGGCGCGTTGGAAGTGGCGCGCACCTATCTCAAAGGGCGCTTGGCGGAATCCGGCGTGGCCGAGAAGAGCGAAGTCGTCTCGCTATTGCTGCGCGAATTCGAAGAGAACGAAGCCGACTGGTTGTGGGAAGTCGATCCGGTCCGGCGATTGCGCGCGGTCAGCCCGCGCTTCGCCTATGCCTTGGCGCATCAGCAGGAAGAGGTGGAAGGTCGGCCCCTTCTGGAATTGATTGCTGGCAAGGGCTGGGCCAGCGGCAACTTTCCACCCAGCCTGCATGAGCTGGCTGAGCGTTTGAAGAACAAGGAGCACTTCTCCAACCTTATCGTTCATGTGACGATCCGGGGGGAGGAGCGGTGGTGGGAGCTGTCAGGTACGCCGATTCTCGACGAGGATGGCAAGTTCAACGGCTTTCGCGGGGTTGGCTCCGATGTGACAGAGCAGCGCAAGAGCTCTGAGAAGATCGCCTACCTTGCCCGTTACGACACACTCACAAGCCTGCCCAATCGCATGCAGTTGACTGAGGCGCTGGGTGAAGCGCTGCACTATGCGGAAAACTGGCGGGGCCGGTGCGCGTTCATGATGGTGGACCTGGATCGTTTCAAAGCCGTCAACGATTCGCTGGGACACCAGGTTGGCGACAAGCTGCTGGCGCAGGTCTCCAACAGGTTGCAGTCCTTGATGACGGACAACCACCTGTGCGGCCGGTTAGGCGGCGATGAATTCGCGATTGTCGTTCGCGAAGTGAGCGACCAGCAATCGGTCTCAAAACTCGCCAACCGTGTGATCGAACGCTTGTCCGAACCGTATGTGGTCGACAATCACACGCTCTATGTCGGCGCCAGCGTCGGCTCGGCCGTGGGTCCGCGTGACGGATGCACTGTGGAAGAGCTGATGCGCAATGCCGACCTCGCCCTGTACCGCGCGAAGGACCAGGGCGGCGGAGAGCATTTCGCTTTTGAGCCTGTGCTACACGCCTACGCTGAAGAGCGCCGCCGGCTTGAAGCTTCTTTGCGTGGGGCACTTAGCAATGACGAACTGCTGCTCCACTATCAACCGGTCGTTGGCGCACAGGACGAGCGTATCGTCGGCTTTGAAGCGCTGGTGCGATGGAACAGCGCGGATCACGGCTTTGTCAGCCCCGGCAAATTCATCCCGCTGGCGGAAGATACACGCCTGATCGTTCCGATCGGGCGGTGGGTCTTGCGCGAGGCCTGCAAGCAGGCGCTGAACTGGCCCGACCATATCAAGGTCAACGTCAACGTTTCGCCGGAGCAATTGCTGGAGCCCAATTTCGCCGATGACGTTGTCGACGTTCTAGCCAGCACGGGTTTGCGCGCGGACCGGCTGGAAATCGAAGTGACAGAAAGCATCTTCCTGCGCGATCCGGCTGTGGCACGCAGCGCCTTGGAGCAAGTCATGGCTTTGGGGTGCAGCATCGCGCTGGACGACTTCGGAACCGGCTATTCTTCGCTCGGCTATCTGCGCAAGCTGCAATTCTCGACGATCAAGGTGGACCGGCTGTTCGTGCAAGGCGCGGCACAAAATGCGGCTGAAAGCCTCGCAATTGTGCGCGCAGTGGTTGCGATGGCGCAAAGTCTCGATATGACAACAACCGCAGAAGGCGTTGAAAACGCTGAAGAAGCGCAGATTATCCGCGAATTGGGATGCGACAAGATCCAGGGTTTCCACTTCGGTCGTCCGATGACTGGAGAGGACGCGCTGAAGATATTCAGGGAAGCGCGAATGAGACGGGCGTGAGGCTCGGGGCCGATCGTCGAGCGCGGGACGTTAAGCGGACACGAGCGCGTTGATTGCGCCTTCAAACAGTCGCCTGCCATCGTCAGAGCCATGTTCTGGCTCGATCGCTCGCTCCGGATGCGGCATCATGCCGAGGACATTGCCCTCTGCATTGAGAATGCCGGCAATGTCGCGGCGCGAGCCGTTGCAGGCCTCCGCATAGCGGAAGGCAACGCGGCCATCGCCTTCGAGCCTGTCCAGAGTGGTCTCGTCCGCGAAATAATTGCCGTCATGATGCGCAACCGGGATGCGGATTGTCTCGCCCGCTTCATAACCGCCGGTGAAAAGCGACTGATTGTTCTCAACCGTCAGCGCGACGGTGCGGCAGATAAATGTCTGGCCAGCATTGCGCATAAGCGCACCTGGCAGCAGGCCGCTTTCCGTTAGCACCTGGAAGCCGTTGCACACGCCTAATACCGGCACACCGCGCTTCGCAGCTTCCACCACTGAACGCATGATCGGGCTGTTCGCCGCCATCGCCCCAGAGCGCAGATAGTCGCCATAGGAAAACCCGCCTGGCAGGGCGATGAAGTCCAACCGTTCGGGCAACTCGGCGTCGCCATGCCAGATTCGCAATGGTGCGGTTCCGGAGATCTGTTCCAGCGCCACCGCCATGGCGCGGTCGCAATTGGAACCGGGGAAGGTGATGACCGCGCTGGTGAAAGCCATTACGCGCTCTCCAGCTTCTCGATCGTGTAATCTTCGATCACCATGTTCGCGAGCAGCTTCTGACACATGGTGTCGAGCGCTTCGTCGCTGGTGCCGTCTGCGACCTCGAGCTCGATCAACCGGCCGATACGCACGTCCTCAACGCCGTCAAAGCCAAGCCCTTCGAGCGAATGGTGGACGGCACGGCCCTGCGGGTCGAGCACACCGGGCTTCAAACGAACGAGGATGCGAACTTTCATGGGTATGGCTTTCCTTCTCGAGCGATCGCCAAACGTTCGGGTGCGCCGCGCTCGGCTTTCTTGCTTGTGCCTATAGCGAGAAGGCCGCGCGGTGCAATGCGCCGGTTTCGCTTGCCCACGACCGAGCGTGCTGGGCTATTGTTCGAGTGCCAGTTCCGTCGCTGTTTCGGGCAAGACCACCACTTCGACCGCATCTGCCGGATCGAGATAGGTCTGCGTTGTTTCAAACAGCTCTTCCGGTGTCATCGCTTTCAGGATTTCAGGCGCAGCGAAAAACCGATCCAATCGGTCAGCTTCGCTTTGCGCGCGGTCCGCCAGCGACATCCAGCCGCCCAGTGTTTTCAGGACATTGTCATAACGTTCGAGCAGCGGCTGGCGCGCGCGGTCGAGCAAGTCCGTATCCACAGGTTCAGCGAGCAAGCCTTTCAGCATCGCGTCTATCGCAGCGCGAGTTTCTTCTATGTCATCCAGATCAACTGAGGCGGCCAGTGCAAACGTCCCGTAATCCCGGAACGTGCGCGAGGTCGAGCTTGAGGCACTGGGCGAATAGCTCTTACCCAAATCTTCGCGCAGCTGTTCCTGCAGTGCAATCCGGACCACGCGGGCAAGCACAGCAAGCCGCATGGTTTCTGCCAGATCGCTGTCATCGCGCGTCGGCCAGGTCATCCGCACAAGCGCCTGATTGTCTTCGCCGGAATGCGTTAGCGTGCGAAGCCCGCGCTGTTGCGTGAAGCTGCGGGTGCGGGCTTCTTCGCGCGGTAGGAAGTCGGCTTCGCGTGGCTCCAAAGCGCCGAGCGTGGCTGCAACTGCTGCAATCGCTGACTCCTCGTCAAAGTCGCCGACCAGCGCGAGTTCGACAGCCCCATTGGCGAACCGCTCCGAGACATCGTCGCGAAGTTTTGCGAAAGTCAGCGCGCGGTAATCCTCTTCCTCCTGTAGAGTGAAGCGCGGGTCATTGTCCGACAGAATCCCACCCAGTGCATTGCTGAGCGCGCTGCCCGGTGTCGCGTCGCGTCGGGCAAAGAAATCGGCGATCGAGCGGCGGAAGCGTTCTTCGCCTTCTGTCCGGTAGCCCGGGTCTGTTATGGCCGCGGCCAGCAGCTGCATCTGCAGGTCCAGATCGCGCGGGGTCGTCCCGCCGCTCATTGTGAATGCATCGCCTCTACTGCGCACGTTCAGCTCAACCGACCGGCCAGCGAGCACGGTTGCGAGCTCGTCCTGACTGTGCAGACCAAGCCCGCCCGTCGGAAGCGACGAGATCAGCGCTGTCGTGAGAGGCGCCTCGCGGGTGTTGAGCAAGTCTCCGCCATCGAGCGACAGAGTATAGCGAACGCGGTCTTCTCTAATGTCGGTTTGCTTGAGATTCAGCCGCACGCCATTGGCAAAGCGGATCAGACGGAAATCAAAACGATCATCGCGCAAATCGGAGACAACGACGCCCGGCTCGCCAAAATTTGTATAAGCGAATGTCTTCGCAGCGCCGAAATCGGGCTGAGCGATGGGCTCAGCCGCGGCAGCCTCCCATGCCGTGCGGAGTGCTTGCGGCCCGCCTTCGGGTGCTTCACGTCCACGCAGACGGATCAGTGGGTTATCGAGCGGAATCGCATCAGCCAGTACGGCCTCCCAGGCTGCCTCAGCGGTGATCTGGCCCGCAAAGGCTTCGAAACGCGCTAGCGCGCTGTCCGGAGTTGAGGGTATGCGTTCGCGCTCGACCAAGCTGATCGCAGCGCTGACCAAAGCCGAATTGCTGCGCGTCGCGGATCCGCTAACGCCGTTTTCAAGGGCGGTGCGGATGTTGGCGACTTGCTCTGCGACTTCGGCATCGCTGAACCCATAGGCAAGTGCTTGCCGCACGGTTTGTGTTGCCGCCTTCAGCCCTTTTTCCCACAGGCCGTTTTCGGAATTGACCGTGATACCGGTGCTGCGTGCATCTTCGAACACGTCTGAGGTAGAAAAACCTGCGCTGCGGAACGGCGCATCGCCGCCGCGTGCGAGCGCCGCGAGCCGCCGGTTGATGATGCCATAGCCAACCTGCCTCAGCAGAGCTTGCTGGCGATTGGCGATCGTGTCAGGCCGGTCTTGCCAACTGCCGAGCGCGAAGATGCTGAGCTGCTCAGACAGCGCAGGGTCGATATTGATGTCTGTCTCGCCGCGCCGGGTTAGATCGACGGGCCCAGTCTCTGGTTCGACCGGATCAGGGCCGGCCTGCCAATCCGCAAACCAGTGCCGCACGCGGGCTTCGAGAAGCTCGGTTGGAAAGTCACCGACGATTATCAGCGTCGTGTTTTCAGGCACATAGGTGCGCTCGTAGAATCCGCGTAGATCCGCCGCCGTGGCAGTTTTCAGGACCTCGGTCTTCCCGATGGGCAGCCGCTCAGTAAAGCGCGCATCTGGCCCGATGAAACGGAATCGATCGACAGTTTCCTTGTACGAGAAATTGAGACGGTCGCGCTGCTCAGCGAGGATCACGCCGCGTTCGCGGTCCACGGCATCGGGTGCAATGGTAAGCTCGCTCGCCGTCTCGCGCATCAGCATCAGCGCGGTTTCCAGCAGGTCTTCCTCCGCTTTCGGCAGGTCGAGCTTGTAGGTCGTCGCTTCAAACCCGGTCGATGCGTTGGTGTCTGCGCCAAAGGCGAGCCCCTTGCGCTCCAGCAAACGGATCATCTCGCCCTCAGGAATGCGGTTCGAGCCGTTGAAGGCCATGTGTTCAAGGTAATGCGCCAGGCCTTGCTCGCTGTCGGTCTCATCAAGCGAGCCGGACCCGATATGCAGCCGCACCAAGGCAGTCCCTTCCGGCGTGCCATTCTCGCGCAGGATATAGCGCATGCCGTTATCCAGAACGCCGAAGCGGAACGCGGGATCGACTGGAATGTCGCTCTCTTCAAACGCCCAGACCGGTTCTTGTGGAAGAACCTCAGCGGGTACAGCAACGGGTGCTGACGCAGCCGGGGCCGCGGTTTGAACAGTGGTACAAGCAGGAAGAGCGAAAAACGCCGCACAAGCGGCCAGACAGGTAAGCAAACGCATAAGTGCTTGCTGGCCTAGATCAGCCGCGATGACAAGGCGATGAACGGTTTTTGACCCTTCGTCCCGGGGCTCACTTCTTCGGCGAAGGGGATCCGCGCAAACGGTTGCGATGGCTCGACATGTCGAACACTTCGCCGGGGCCATTGTCTTCGTTGAGCAGTCCCAGGCGGCGGGCGACCTCGCGATAGGCCTCTTCCTCTCCGCCAAGATCGCGGCGGAAGCGATCCTTGTCGAGCTTTTCGCCTGATGCCATGTCCCACAAGCGGCAGCCATCCGGGCTGATTTCATCAGCCAGAATTACGCGGCTGTAATCCCCATCGAAGATGCGCCCGAACTCCAGCTTGAAATCGACCAGCCGGATGTTCACGCCTGCAAACATGCCGCACATGAAATCATTGATGCGGATTGCCATGCTGGCGATGTCCTGCATTTCCTCAGGGCTCGCCCAGTTGAACGCGGCGATGTGCTCTTCCGCGATCAGCGGATCGCCCAGCGCATCGTCCTTGTAGTAATATTCGATGAGCGTGTGCGGCAGAGGGTCACCCTCGGTCAGTCCCAAGCGCTTGCAGATCGAACCCGCTGCGACGTTGCGGACCACCACTTCGATCGGAATTATCTCGACCTGCCGGACGAGCTGCTCGCGCATGTTCAACCGGCGGATGAAATGCGTGGGGATGCCGATGTGCGCAAGACGCGTGAACACCGCTTCGGAAATGCGGTTGTTAATCACGCCCTTGCCGTTAATCGTGCCTTTTTTCTCGGCGTTGAAAGCCGTCGCATCGTCCTTGAAATACTGGATCAGCGTACCAGGCTCTGGACCTTCATAGAGGATCTTGGCCTTGCCTTCGTAAATCTGGCGGCGACGGGACATGAGCGTGGGCTTTCTGCTTGTTATCTGTGTGGGCTGGGCAAAAACACCGCGCCCCGGCGAGGCGATGCTTCCATGCGTCGCTGCAACCGGGGCGATGAGTTTATCATAGGCGCAAAGCGGTTGAGTTGCAATCGCTGCACACGCCTAAGCCGAGAATGGGGAAGTGGTGCCTCGGGGCGGAATCGAACCACCGACACTGCGATTTTCAGTCGCATGCTCTACCAACTGAGCTACCGAGGCGTCGCTACGTGCAAGGCGCTTTGTACGCCGCCAAGCGAGTGAGAGCGCGCCTATGGCGAAGGCGCGCGGGCTTGGCAAGGGGGAATTGCCGGTTTTGTCCCGTGAATGGGATCAGTCGCGTTCCTCGCGCACGATTTCACCGGCGATCTCCTCCGGGCTGGCAGGGCGGCCTGGCACGGCATAGCCATCGCCAAACCACTGCGCGAGATCGCGATCCTTGCACCGGCTGGAGCAAAAAGGCGCAAACTCTTGCACGCGGGGTTTCTTGCAGATGGGGCAGGGTTTTGAGGAAGCAGTCATCGTGCAATGATTTGGGCCTGAGGGGCCTCCAGTGCAAGGGCCGGATTGGTCTCAATCTCGACTTGTCGACCACTGCGCCGCGCGAGTTCTTCAACCCATTCCGGCTTGAGCTTTGCCTTTAGCGCTGGGTGAACCGAAAGTAGCAGGACATTGCCGGCGCCTGTTGCGAGTTCACCCTGACGCAGCGCCATGCGGGCGCAGATGCCGGTGCGGGAGGTGGCAAAGCGATGCAGCAGTGAGGGTCCCTCCAGCCGCGCAACGATCTGGACGAAGCCGAAGCCGTTCATCGCGGTGCGTTCATGCGGCCAATCGCAGAGTGCCTCTGCCAGCGCGGCGTCGACTGCCTTGCGATCCGCTTTGGCTTGCAGCGTCGGAAAATCGATCCCGATATTTCCGCCAAGATCGAACAGCGGTAGCCAGCGCGCAATGAAAGGCACAGCTGCAAGCGCTACCTCTCGCGGCGATCCGTGGCCGTCGACATCGATCAGTGTCATGGCTGGTGTCACACTGAAGAGTAGCGATCCGCCATCAAACTCGAATTCGCCCGAGGAGGCGGCATGCCAGATGCTGTCCCACTCATTGGTCGTGAAGCTGCGAACTGGCCTGGCTTGCTCAAGCCATGATGCGGTCGGCAGATCAGTTTCAGAAATAGCGCGTGCCTGCGCTCTCTTGTACCGTCCGCGTTCCGCAATGGGTGCGCGGGTAATCGTGAGGTCAAGTGTTTCGCCTTCATTCACATGTGGGGGCAGATGATCGACGAGGATTTCCAGGCCCGATCCCGTCGTCGCATTCCCGCGACGCGCCCCGGTAGTCTTGGAGGTGAGTTGCGCTTCGATCTGCTGCCCAGCGATGAGTTCACCCGGCCAGTGCAGCTTTGCAGCGAGCACTTTTTCACCGTCGATCAGCATTGCGCGATGCTCGCCGATGCCGTTTTCGATTACCCACTCAGCCAATGTCGAATCCTGCCGATTTGAGCAGTGCGCGTGTTTCATAGAGCGGCAGTCCGACCACGCCTGAATGGCTGCCGTCGATCCGCTGGATCAGGCCTTCTGCAGCGCCCTGGATCGCATAACCGCCCGCTTTGCCTTCCCATTCGCCGCTGGCCAGATAGGCGGCCAGTTCCTCGTGGGAGAGGCGCTTGAAAACCACGATTGTCTCGGACAGGCGCTCGCGTATCGTCCCATCGGGCGATTTCAGTGCGATGGCTGACAGCACGCGGTGCCGGCGCCCAGAAAGCAACTCCAGGCATTCGCGCGCGGTTTGTTCGTCCTCAGCTTTGGGCAAGATCCGGCGTCCGGCGGCGACCACGGTATCTCCCGCAAGAATATGGCCTTCACCGGTCACAGCAAGCGCCTTCTCGCGCGCCATGCGCTTGGCATAATCGCGCGGGAGTTCGTCCTTCTGTGGAGTCTCATCGATGTCAGCTGGAACTATACCCGCAGGCTTGATGCCAAGCCGTGAAATCAGTTCTCGCCGACGGGGCGAGGCCGAAGCCAAAACCAATTGCATCGGATCGGCAGCGCTCACTCAGCGCCACCGGTTACTGTGGGCCAGGGCCCTGACCAGGGCCACCACGGCCCGGCATGAAACGGTACGTGATCCGCGCCTTGGTCAAGTCATAAGGCGTGAGCTCGCACAGTACTTCATCACCGACCAGCACGCGAATGCGGTTCTTGCGCATCTTGCCAGCGGTATGTCCGAGGACTTCATGCCCATTCTCGAGCTCCACCCGGAACATCGCATTGGGCAGCAGCTCGACGACGCGCCCGCGCATTTCGAGGAGTTCTTCTTTGGCCATGTAATCTCAGTTTCCTTATGCGGCGCAAAATGCGCCAATCGATAGTCGCGCGCCGTTTAGCGATGGTGAGAACAAAATGGAAGCCTCGCGCGTTAACGCGGGAACCCATCCCGTTGCTGCTCCATTCATTTTGCCAAGGACACGTTGCGGATAGGTCGGTGCAATCCGATACAATTCAAGTGTTTGTTACTCTCCGGCAATTGCTCAAAAGGGCCTCATGAAATCGACCCCCCTTATCCGCGCGCCGCTGCTCGCTGGTGTTTGCCTTGCCGGCCTGAGTGCGCCGGCGCTGCTTGCGCAGGAACAAGAGCAGGACACTCCACTGCCTGCACCTGCCCCTGCTCAGACCCCGGAAGAGCGCGCCAACCAGTTCGGCTCAGGCAGCGGGGAAATCGTCGTGAACGCCCAACGGTTGCGCGGTCAGCTAGATGTCGAGCAAGCGCCGCTGGTAGAGTTGAACGAAGAAGACATTGCGGCCGAAGGTGTTACCTCGATCGCTGACCTAATCACCCAACTGACCAACCAAACCGGCTCGGCGCGCGGCCGTGGCAGTGGGGGGCGCCCGGTGATCCTCGTCAACGGAATCCGCATCGGATCATTCCGCGAATTCGCCAACTATCCGCCCGAAGCTTTGGCCCGTGTCGAGGTATTCCCGGAGGAAGTCGCACAGCGCTTTGGCTTCCCGCCGGATCGACGCGTCATCAACCTGATCCTCAAGGAAAACTACCGCAACGCGGAGGTCGAGCTTGAATTCGAAGGTCCTTCACGCGGTGGCTATCACCAGCGCGAGCAGGAATTCGGCTTCCTTCAGATCGCCGATGGTGGGCGGATCAATCTCAACTTCTCTGCCAATGATCGCTCGTTGCTGACCGAAGACGAACGCAACATCATCCAGACGTCGGGCTCAATCTCCGATATCGAAGGCGATCCGGATCAGGCACCGTTCCGCAGCCTCGTCTCCGATAACCGTTCGCTCAACGGCAATATCAGCTGGGCCAAGGCCATCATCGACAGTGGCGTCTCGCTGGGAGCCAATCTCAATTACACGCGGAGCGATTCTCGGACACTGCGGGGGCTGAACTCGGTCATATTGACCGATCCGAACGATGTCAGCGTGTTCCGGACCTTTGGTGAGGACACACCGCTCGAACAGCGGATCGCTACCGATACGGTCTCGACTTCGGGTTCGCTCACGAAGCCAATCCGACTCTGGCGTTTGACCAGTACTTTCGACGCCAGCTTTGCCGAATCCACCCAGGAAATTGACCGGCGTTTCGACACGACTTCGCTCGAAGCGGACGCCGAAGCTGGGCTGCTCGCACTCGATGCAGCATTGCCGAGTGCGGTCGATCCCGGCTTCGACACCGCCTTCTCGCGGAGCATCGATGCCACGTCTGTGACCACCCTACGCGGCCCGATAGCCAATCTGCCTGGCGGCGAGTTGTTGGCGACGTTCGACATTGTCTATGACTGGACCCGTTTTGAAAGCAGCGACACGCGCAATGTCGATGCCGTTCGATTGACGCGCGGTGACATTTCGACCGGCGCGAACCTGGTCATTCCCATCACCAGCCGTCGAAATGGGTTCGCAGACACGTTGGGCAGCTTCACCTTCAACGCACAGGCAGGGATCAATCACCTCTCGGACTTTGGCACGCTAGGCGATTACACGCTCGGGCTGACCTGGGGCGTGACCGACAAGCTCAACCTGTCGGCCACCTACATCGCGCGTGAAGTCGCGCCTGGCCTGACCGCGCTGGGCAATCCTGAAGTCCAGTTCTTCAATGTACCGGTGTTCGATTTCACCAATGGCGAAACGGTGCTCGCAACCGTCACAACCGGCGGAAATCCGGACCTTTTGGCCGAGACGCAGCGCGACTGGAAATTCGCGGCCAACTGGGAATTGCCGTTCGCGCGGAACACCCGCTTCACGGTCGAGTATATCCGCAATCGCTCGGACGATGTGACGCGCGGTTTCCCTATCATCACGCCCGAGATCGAAGCGGCGTTTCCGGATCGCATCATCCGAGATGCCGATGGCACTTTGACGGCAGTCGATCGCCGGTTCGTGACCTTTGCGGAGACCCGGTCCGACAGGCTGCAATTCAGCCTCTTCACGCGTGGCAGCATCGGAGCTGTCCAACGCGGTGGTCGTCCCGGTGGTGGTCGGCCTCCGGGTGCTGGCGGACCATCGCGCGGCGGTCCTCCCGCCAACTCAGAAACGCCTCCGGCTGACGGCGCAGCTGGCCCGCCACGACCCGGAGGCCAGCGCGGCGAGGGTGGCGCCAATCGCCGCCAGCAATTCATGGCGTTTCGTGAACGGCTCTGCGCCGACGACGGCCTGGAATTCGTCACCAGATTGATCCGTGCGGTTGAGAATGGCGAAGATTTGTCGGTGGAGTTCACCGGTGTCCGACCCCAGCAGATTGAACGTATTCTCTCGCGAATCCGCGACGACAATGGCGAAATCAGCGACGAGCGCATCGCGCAGTTTCGAGAACGCCTGTGCAGCATGGACCCGTCCATGTTCCGCAGCGGGCGCGGCGGTCCGAGCGGACCTAGCCGGGGCGGCAGGCCCGAAGGTGCTGGTGGTCCTCCGCCGGGCGTTGCTGGTGGTCCGGCGGGGCAAGGCAATCGAGGTGAGGACCAACCGGGAGCATCGGCCGCCTTCCGCGAGCGCGCCTGCGGCGAAGACGGAATTGCTGCGATCCGCCAATTGATCGGCAAGATCGAGCGCGGTGAAGATGTTTCTGAAGAATTGCCTGGTGTCGACCCGCAATTCATCAAGCTGGGCCTTGATCAATCACGCGACGAGAACGGCAACATACACGATGCCGCGCTTGAGCGGTTCCGATCACAGTTCTGCGCCAGCGGCCCTCAAGGTCAGCAACCCGGTGGGCAAGGCGCGCGCAGGGGCGGCGGTGGACCTGCCTTCAACCCACTCCAGCGCCGCAATTTCCGCGGTTGGCGCTACTTCGTTTCGCTCAATCACACGATCAATCTCGAAAGCGAAATCCTGATCGCGCCGGGTCTAGATCCGCTCGATGAACTCGACGGGGACTCGACCAATGCATTCGGCCTCTCGCGCCACACTTCGCGGCTGGAGGCGGGCATTTTCGGCAATGGCATCGGCATGCGCTTGTCGGGCCGCTACACCGGATCGGCGCGGCTCAACGGGTCGGGCACGGGAACCAGCGGCGACATTTTCCTCGACGATCTCGCCACCTTCGATATCCGCCTGTTTAGCGAGATCGGGCAGCTGGTCGGCAAGAACGAAGGCGCGCTCAAGAACCTGCGCATCTCGCTGCGCGCGGACAATATCTTCGATGCGCGGCGGCGGGTGGTTGATGAAAACGGTGAAACGCCGCTCAACTATCAGCCATTCCTGATCGACCCGGTGGGTCGATTCATCGGTGTGGATATCCGAAAGTTGTTTTGATGAGTGTTAGCCCAGGCTAAGCTTCGGAAACATCCAGGCATGGCGCGGATGGGCCTCGAAAGGCATCCAGTCATCCTCAGGCTGGGCCAGGCGATCGGCCAAAGCTATCATCACGGAAGGATTCACGCCGAGCCCGCAATGGCTGGCGTAAACCTGGATATTCTCGGTCGGGTGATTGCTGCTGGTCTTCTTCGGACACTGAACGCTGCCGCGCCAATGGACTACGCCATCGGTCTTGGTCAGGATCGAAGTGGTAGGGACCGGTGGCGCGACATCGAGGCCGGTAAACCGGCCTCCGCGAATCTTCTCTGGCTCATCGCCATTGAAGAACTTGAAAAGTCGAGCGGCATTCGTGTGGTTGCGGTCGTCGGTGATCGGGCTGCCGAGCGAGATCACGAACCGCACGCGATCAGGATGCAATTTTGCCAGTTCGCGGGCAAGCACGCCGCCAAGGCTCCAGCCGACGAGGGAGACCTTACGCCCGCTTTCGTCGTTCGCTTCCTTAAGCTGGCGCTCGAGACGACCGATCAGCACTTCGTTTACGCGGACATTCCGTCCGCTGTCCCAGCCCAGCGCATCGTATCCCAGCTGCCCTAGCAGTCTGCGCATCGGCACCGTCGAATTGTTGGTCGCCATGAAGCCCGGCAACGTGATGACCGAATGGCCATCGCCTTTGGGCAAGGTCGAGGACAACATCGGCATCGAGGCGTATAGCGCCCCGAGTTCGAAGAATGCACGCCCCTCGGCGAATGTCCAAATGCGATTGGGCGGACGCGGCGTCGGCGGTGCCTCGGTGTCCATGAAATCGGCTGGAATGCTCGCCATTATGCTTTCTCCCCCTTGTTCGCCGTGGCCTTGGCCCGTGAGCGTGTTGTGCGACCCTTCTTGGCGGGCGTCTTGGTTTTGGTTGTTCTCTTGGTGGCTGTCTTCTTGGCGGGTTTGTCCGCTTTCTTGGCTGCGGCCAGCATCTCCTCGAAGCTGTCTTGCAGACACTGAGAATAGAATTCCGGATCGGGCATGATGTCGCGGCAGGCGGTGAAGCTGATATAGGCCTCGTCGACATAGCTTTGCACGACGTGTGCAAGGCCCAGTCCGTCGGTCAGGCAGATCAAGGAGAGCGCCATGCTCTCCATCCGCGCGCCCGAGGAATAGATATGCACCGGCGGGCCGGGAACGTTGGTGACGACGGTGTTGAACGGCATCGCAAGCTTGTGAGCGATGCTCACCCGGCTAAATAGCTGCGCGCCGAGCGCCATGTAGAGCAGCGGATTGACCTTGCTGACTTCGGTCATCGTTCGCGCGCCGAGCGCATTGGTCATCGCTTTGGAGTTGCTGGTCTGCCCGAAGACATACTCAAGCCGTTCTTTGGGATCGGCGATATGCGTCCCGAGCGGTGCGACCATCGCCGCTACCTGGTTGCCCATGTCGCCCTTCTCGTCGCTTGAGCGGACGGAGATCGGTGCCATGGCGGTCATCGTCGACTTCGGCAGGTCGTCCTTGGAGCTCAGATATTTGTGCAATGCTCCGCCGATTATCGCGATGGCAACATCGTTGACCTTGGCTTCGGGCAGCAGCGTACGGATCGATTTGAGGTCGGCAAGCGGGAAGCTTTGTCCCTCGACCACACGGTGCGGCGAGATCGAGCGATTGAATCGGGTGCGCGGCGGCACCATGTCGGTGCTGAGCTTGAAGTCGCGGGTTATCAATCCTTTGATCGCGCTTGCCACGCCGGGCAGGGCCTGCGCGGCAACCTGCGCCTGTTTCACAGGATTGAGCAAGGCGTTCACATAGGACTTCCCGAGCAACTCGACGGGGCTCGGAACCTTTTCCGGTTTCCAGTTGTCCGGCTCGTTCGGAGGAGCGGTGTTCGGTGTGACGGTGTGGAGCGCTTCCATCAGGTCGATACCGCTCATCCCGTCAATCGCGGCGTGATGGACCTTCGTCACAAACGCGAAACAGCCCGGCGGATAGTCGCGGACATTGTCCAGTCCTTCGACGACCGTGAATTCCCATGGTGGGCGGCTGAGATCGAGCGGGCGAGCGTGGATGCGTGCAGCCTGGATACAGAGCTGCCGCCAATCACCGGGCTTGGGAAGCGCGACATGGCGGACATGGTACTCGAGGTCGAAGTTGGGGTCCTCGATCCAGTATGGATAATCGAGGTCGAACGGCACACGCACGAGACGCTGGCGCATCGTGCGAGAGAGTTGCATACGGCTTTCGATGAAGCCGAGAATATCCTTGAAACGTACGAACCCTCCAGGCGCGGTGGCCGGATTATAGATCAATACGCTGCCGATATGCATCGGCGAATTTGGCGATTCCAGCGCGACAAACGAGGAATCCATGCCTTGCAACTGGCGCAAGGGTCTCTCCTGCAGACCGACGCAAAAAGCCCCGGTTTCGGCTCAATTTGTGAGCTCTGCTAAGGGACGTAGGCACAAATGATTGACAAAACAACCTGACGCACGCGGTAGGCATTGCCGTCGGGGAAGGGTTTTGCGCAACTTTGTTGCGCCGTGTATCAGACGGCGTTCTCGGCCAGTTGTTATCCGATGGCCAGAAATAGACTCATTCAAAAGTTTCGGGCAAGAAGTTCAGAGCGCGCGAAAAATCGCGAGTTGCATTTGAGTGAATAGCCAGAATCGAGTGTGGTTTACTCTGCAAGTATTGTAAACGGATGGGGGTATTCATGGACGATGGTGCCAATCTTGAGGGCTTGCCGAAGCTAGCCGAAGAAACGACCGCTGCCACGTCTCCAAGTGCAGCGATCCTCAATTCGATCCTGACTGTCCTGCGCGGCACGGACGCAAGTCTGGAAGGCCAGAGCTATCAATGTAGCACTGGCAACACTTTACCGTCCGATTATCTGATTCAGAACAAACCCAATCAGTCTCATTCGGCTCTCTGGGTGGCCTTTGACGGCATTCTCAAGCAATTTGCAGCCGCAGCGCCCGGAAATCCGCATTTCATCGACATCGCCCATCTTGGCCTGGGCGCGGGTCGAGCGAACGATCAGTTCGAGCAGGATATTGCTGATGCACTGATCGCGATCGCCAAGGCATCGACAGCACCAGTCGTAGTCCGTTTTCTCGAAGGGTTGCCCAACGATGGAAACCCCCTGCCGTTCGATTTCGCGAATATCCTGCTCAATAAGAGCTCCGGTCAAAGTGGTCTCGCCAACATGACTTGCTGGATCGGCAATCTCAATGTGCCATGGATCGATGGAGTCAAACAGCTTCCCGGATCCTGGAATCATTCGAAGATTCTCGCGGTCGACGGGGCCTGCGGCATGGTTGGAGGGATGAATTACTGGAACGACTACCTGTCGACCGGTTGCAACGCCAACCTCTACGACATATCGATCAAGGTGGAGGGTGAGGCTGCGGCTTCCTCGCAGGCCTGGGCGGATTACCTTTGGAAGCAGGTCGCAGCAGGCGGCACGGCCGAGTTCAAATCGCTCAAATTGGGTGACACAGCATTCGGGACTGCCACCATACCTTCATTCGCGAACTCGGGCATCGCGCCGCCGTCCGGGACCGGTACCTTGCCGATCCTGGCGGTGGGAAATCTCGGTCTATGGACCTTGGCCGACCAGACCGCCCTTGCGCTTGAATACGCCTACGCACGCCTCTTCGAGCAGGTGCGGGTGAATGGGACCTATGCCAATACTCCGAATGTGCCGTTGTGGTTTCCGTTTTCAAGCTTCAACCCTGGGGATGCCAAAGCGCAGCAGGCGAGCAGCACCGCGCGGCATATGGCGCTCAGCCAAGTGAAACCGGGCGGCCATATACGCGTTTCGCAGCAGAAGATCGCAGACACCGACGTTGTGAGCCGAGCCGGTTTCGTTATCTGGCCGGGCAATTTCATCGACGACGTGGTCAACGCTCTGCGACGCGGCGCGACGGTCGACATCATCCTTTCCGAGTTTCAGGTTGGTGCAGGCGGGTATTCGGATGACATGGGGGGAAACAATCTGCGCAAGGTTATTCTCGATAGACTCGGATCCGACTCCAAGTTGCTCAATGTTCGGCAGGTGCCGAGTGGAGAATACAATCATGGTAAGATCTGGATTGTAGACGATAGCGTCTTCTTCGTCGGGTCGGACAATATCTATCCGGGCTATCTGCAGGAGCATGGCTACGTGATCGCTGACCAAACGGCGACACAGCGGTTCATTACCGACTATTGGGACCCGATCTGGTCGATTGGAGTTGCACCGACCGACCCCAAGAATTGAGCTGGGTCAGCGCGAAAGAGCAATTGCTGCTCCGGCAGCCGCGCCGCTGGCCCATGCCCATTGGAAATTGTAGCCACCTAGCCAACCGGTCACGTCGACTGCTTCCCCAACAGCGTAAAGTCCGGGCACCTTCTTCGCCTCCATCGTTCGGCTGGAAAGCTCGTTCGTTGAGATTCCGCCAATTGTCACCTCCGCCTTCGCGAAACCCTCGGTTCCGTTCGGGAGGAAGCGCCAGTCGGCGAGCCGAGCCGCAGCCCGTCGCAGCTCCTTGTCAGGCACATTGCCCAGATCCCGATACACTCCAAGCCGTTGTGCCAGTGCTTCGGCGAGCCGATCGGGCAGATGCTCGCTCAGGATCGATCTTAGGGTCGCGCGAGGTTTGTCGCGCTTCAAATCGAGGATCCAGTCGTCCGCCATTTGCGGCAGGAAAGTAATGCCTATCTCTTCGCCATGTCGCCAGTAGGACGAGATTTGAAGGATTGCAGGGCCAGAAAGTCCCTTATGTGTGAAGAGCGCAGCTTCCGCGAACTCGATCTTGCCTGCTCGAGCTCTCACAGGTGCCGATACGCCGGAGAGCTCGCGGAAGAGAATGTCTTCCCCGCCTAGCGTCAGCGGTACGAGGGCGGGCCGTGGTTCGACCACTTTGAGACCGAATTGTCGCGCAAGGTCGTAGGCAAATCCTGTTGCACCCATTTTTGGGATCGAGGGCCCGCCAGTGGCGATCACCATGGCGGGAGCGGTGTAGCTCGTGCCGTTCGAGAGAACGCGGAAATGCTCGCCATCGCGAACAACTTCGGTGACGTCGGCGTTGCAAACCACATCGACATTGTCGGGACACTCGTCGAGCAGCATTTGCACGATTTGTTTAGCCGATCCGTCACAGAACAACTGTCCCAAAGTCTTTTCGTGCCAAGCGATGTCGTAGCGCTCGACCAGCTCAATGAAGTCTTGAGGAGTATAGCGGGCGAGCGCCGACTTGGCGAAGTGTGGATTGGCCGAAAGGTAGTGCGCGGGGCCGGCGTGAATATTGGTGAAATTGCAGCGGCCGCCGCCCGAGATCAGGATTTTCTTGCCGGGCCTTTCAGCCTTCTCGAGGACGGCAATCCGGGCTCCGCCTCGGCTCGCGCTTGCAGCACACATCAGCCCTGCGGCACCGGCACCAAGTATGATGAGATCGAAGCGTTCCACGGCTCAGCCGATAGGCCGGTGCTTTCGCAATTCCAATGCTTGCGGAAATGAAAAAGCGGAGCGGAGACGACAGGGGGCGTCGTCGTACTCCACTCCGCTTTGACCGGCATTTTGGGGGTGCCGGTTGGTCCTAAACTAGTTGTCGAACCCATTCAGCGATAATCGCGTTCCGATGTCACCGGTCCTGATTAACCGAGCCCCGGATGTGGGGGCGAAAAACATGTAAAACAGAATATCTATTGTTTTCGAGTTAATCTCGTTAGCTAATCTATTTGATATTTCTATGATTTTCTTGTTTGATACATCATAATTGATTTTGGAAGAAATGCAAAGAAGTATGATTCTATTTGATTCAATTTCGGCCAATCGCTGTTCATTTCTTCTCTGACTCCCTGTGGGGATGGGGCTGGCGCACCTTCCCTAAGGCTGCCCGCAGTACTATTTTCCGCCTATGTCCGGAACCAAGGCAGGCTCACCCCACGATCCGCGCGGGGCCGAACGCTTCAACGAGGAGCGCGCGGCCTACACCGTCGCGCGTGCGCAGCCGAACCTCGAAGCGGGGGTCGAGTCGATCCGCGAGACGGTGAAGGTCTTGAAGCCGATCCCGGGCGTGTACCGAATGCTCGATGCGCGCGGCGACGTGCTTTATGTCGGCAAGGCGCGCAGCCTGCGGGCTCGGGTGACCAATTACACGCAGGTCAAGCAGCTGTCCGGACGGCTCCAGCGGATGGTCTCGCAGACCCGTTCGATGGAGATCGTCACCACAAATTCGGAGGCCGAGGCGCTTCTGCTCGAAGCGCAGCTGATCAAGCGCTATCGTCCCCCGTTCAACGTCCTTTTGCGCGACGACAAGAGTTTCCCGTTCATCCTGCTGCGCGCCGATCACGAGTTTCCGCGCATCCACAAGCATCGCGGGGCGCGGCGGGCCAAAGGCAACTATTACGGACCTTTCGCGAGCGCGGGCAGCGTCAACACGACACTGAACGCGCTCCAAAAGCTGTTCCTGCTTAGGAGTTGCACCGACAGCTTCTTCAACAATCGCGACCGACCATGCCTGCTGTATCAGATCAAGCGCTGCTCGGCTCCATGCGTGGATCGCATCTCCGAAGAGGACTACGACGCACTCGTGCGGCAGGCGAAGGATTTCCTCGCAGGAAAGTCGTCGCAGGTGCAGGCGGATCTGGAAAAACAGATGGCCAAGGCGGCTGATGAACTCGATTTCGAAACCGCCGCTATCCTGCGCGACCGGCTGCGCGCGGCGACATTTATCCAAGGTTCGCAGGCGATCAATGCCAGCGGGGTGGGGGACGCCGACGTCTTCGCTTTGGCCAGCAAGGGTGGTCATGTCGGAGTCCAGGCGTTCTTCATTCGTGGCGGCCAGAATTGGGGCCATCGCGCTTTCTTCCCTTCGCACACCAAGGAGGTCGACGAAGCGCAAGTGCTCTCCAACGTTATGTTGCAGTTCTACGAGGAAGTGCCGCCGCCGCCGACCGTGCTCGTCGACCGTGACCTTCCCGAAAGCGAACTGATGGAAGCAGCCCTGTCTGAGCTGGTCGAGAAGAAGGTTCGCATTTCGATCCCTCAGCGCGGCGACCGGCGCAAGCTGCTGCAGCAGGCGCAGCGCAACGCCGTCGAGGCGCTCGAGCGGCGGCTGGCCGAGACGGGGACAAAGGCGAAGATCAATCGCGAACTGGCTGAGTTCCTGGAGCTCGATGCGCCACCTGAGCGGATCGAGGTTTACGACAACTCGCATATACAGGGCGCGAAGGCCGTTGGTGCAATGGTCGTCGCCAGTCCAGAGGGCTTCGAGAAGTCCCAGTACCGAAAGTTCAACATCAAGGAAGCGCAGACCAACGACGACTTCGCGATGATGCGTGAAGTCATGCAGCGGCGTTTCACCCGGGCGATGAAGGACGATCCCGACCGTGAAAAGACCAGAGTCTGGCCGGATCTCGTGCTGGTCGACGGCGGCAAGGGCCAGCTGTCGAGCGTGATGGAAGTGCTGGGCGAGCTCGGGATCGACGATCTTCCGGTGATTGGCATTGCAAAGGGCCCTCATCATGGGCGGGAAGGGCGCGAAGTGTTCCATTTCCCCGATGGCCGCGAGAAGATGCTGCCGACCAATTCTCCCGTGCTTTTCTATGCGCAACGGCTGCGCGACGAAGTCCACCGCTACGTGATCGGCGCGCACAGGGCGAAGCGGTCGAAAGCGATCGCTGCCTCGCCCCTGGACGAGATTCCCGGCATCGGCCCCGCCCGCAAGCGGGCCCTGCTGCTGCATTTCGGCACGGCGAGCAAGGTGAGAGCGGCGGCGCTGGAAGACCTGCAACGCGCGCCCGGTGTAAGCGACAAGGTCGCGCGCCAAGTGTACGATTTTTACCACGCGGGCGGGTAAGGCCGGCAGGATGAACTTGCCTGAAGCCAGAGTAAGCGTGCAGCAGATCGGTCGTGAGGGCGAACCGATCGTCATTGTTGATGATTTCACCGGTCAGCCCGAGCGTTTGCAAGCCATGGGCGAGGCTGCGCAGTACTATCCTGCCGGGGTCGACTACCCCGGTATTCGCGCTCCGGCGGACCCAACTTATCTCGACCTGCGGCGCGATCTGATGATGCAGATCATCGGTCGGGTGTTCGGATTGACCCGCTCAATCCAGTGCGAAGTGGCGGCTTTCAGCGTCGTCACGCTTGCGCCGGAGGCGCTGTCGCCGCGCCAGCGGATTCCGCACCACGATCATTCCGATGCGGGACGGGTCGCGATCATGCACTATCTGGGAGGCTCCGAGAGCGGCGGCACCGCGTTCTATCGTCATCGCCGGACCGGGTTTGAGACGATTACGCCAGAGCGCGAGGCAGCCTACGAAGCCGCACTGGTGCAAGATGAGCGTGAGTTCGGGCCACCACCTGATGGATATCCCACGGACAGCGAGCGATTCGAACAGATCGGTGCGGTCGAAGCAAAAGTGGACCGGCTTGCGCTTTACCGTGGTCGGTTGCTGCACTCGGGGATTATCCCCGACCCGACAGCGCTTTCCGACGACCCGCGTCGGGGCCGTTTGACCGTGAACATGTTCCTGTTCGGCTCCTGAACTCTTCTGCCTGGCCGTCGCCGTTCAGTTTTTTGGCGGTCAAGATGTACGATCAATAACGCAGGCATTCAGCAACCGTATTTCCAACATGAACGAGAGTGCGAATCGAGGTCGCGCTCAGGGCTGGCGTAAACATGCGCCGGGCAATGTGGGGAGAGTGTGGATGGTTCAGGTCAATATTCCGCAGCTTATGTGCGTTTCTCTGTTCGCGATGGCGGGCATTTCGGCGCTGTCCGCCTCCGGAGCGGAGGCGCATCCGCATGAGTCCGTGCCACCCGTCACCGATGCAGCCGGATATACCGCTTATGTCTATTCGGGCGAAGGCAATTACGAACGTGCCAGTTTTCTTTGCGACGATGCCAAGGGTAAGAGCCTGATCGCGCTTACGCAGTTCCGTAACGGCAAGGTGAAGGCGATACAGCGGCATCAGCGAACCGATCTCGGACGTTCGCAATTCGACTGGATTGCGTTGGTCGATCCCGATGCCGGGATGAGCCAGGTGCGCTATACGCTTCAGGATGCAACCACCGGCCAAGCGCGCGGAACGATGAATACGGTCAGCCCCGGTGCGGTGGCTGACAATCCTGACGCCGTGGTGTTCCCTATCGTTTCCAGCATGGAATTCGACGGGACTCGGACCGATTGCCGCTCGCAACATGAAGCAGTCTTCACCGGTTACCTCGACGACCGCACTATCGCGGTTCAGCCAAGCGAGAATGGCGGTTTCGAATTGCTGACGTGGTCGATGCGCGCGCCTGAAAAGGATGCCGAGATCATAGAAGGAGGTTCAGCCGAGCGCTCCGATGACGGTGCGGTGACTTACGCGTTTGCTCAGGGACACAGCGTCATCACGCTGACCGTACCCAAGGTCGATGAATGGACCGGCGCAAAGATGAAAGTCGAGAGCGATCGAGGCGAAACTATCGAGCCGTTCATCCACGCCTATATGACCAAGATCTGAGGCAAAAAAGGTTAAGCGAAGCTGCCGCGATCGAGCCTCGCCCCAGGGGAAGGGTGGGGCTCGATGGTCATTCCACAGCTCCCCAGCGGTGACGGGCTACGGTTCGACGATTGAACCGCATGACGAGCGAAAGCAAGCGGTCGATAGCGGGGAACAAGACCAGGACCATGGCCGGAACCATAACCGCGCTGACTAGCAGCGTCCGGAGCGGAAGCGGCCAACCTCGCGCAAGGGGCTCGACGATCGTGAGAAGCAACGTGATCGTCGGCCACACAGCGATCCAGGCAACCGCCACCATTCGCACGCGAGCCATCCGATCAGACATTTTCCAGCTCTGCTGATCGTGCAGACAAAGTGACCGCTGCGTTCTGATCGAGATGAAGTCGACTGGTCGTACCGGGGATCGCGAGGATGTTGGGAGCGCGTGTCAGCAAAGTCCTGAGAGCGCTGCCAGGATCCGTGGCTGCGCCATTCCTCATGGGATGCGCTCCAAGGGGACCATGCGGGACATAGGCAATTCCGAGTTCGGCCAGCCAGTCGATTAGAGCCTCCTGTTCAGGATCGAACGGGTCGGCCGGCGAATAGCGATTCTGGACCGCCATGATCGGAGCGATCTCAAGCGCCGCCTCGACATCGGCGCGCGAAACGTTCGACAAGCCGACGCCGCCAATCGTTCCGGCGCGACGAGCGTCCTCCAAGACCTCGACGCTTGCCGCCAACGGGGTGACACCATCCGGTGCGTGGACGTAGTAAAGGCCAATGTGGTCAGTGCGGAGATTGGCGAGGCTTTCACGCAAATGCCGCGCAATCGACTGGGGACGTGTGTCGCGCCGAATTCCGTTCGCGTCCTTTTCGACTCCGCCTTTGGAGGCGATGAGGAGATCGGCCGGAAATCGACCTTTCGCGTCCTGCAGTGCTTCGGCGATCAGGCGCTCGTTGAAGCCGGGGCCATAGGCCCTCGCAGTATCGATATGCCGGATGCCGAGCTGATAGGCGCGGCGCAGGAGGGCTTTTCCTCCGTCCCAATCGTGAAAGGGGCCGAAATTGCCCGGTTGACCGGTGAGACGCATGGCACCGAAACCGATGCGATCGACGACTTGGCCGTTGGCGAACTTGAATTTTCGATTGGTATGATTGGACATGGGATGCTCCTTTGCGTTCGTGGCGACGAACATATTGGTGGAGCATGATGATCGGTAGACGAATGAAAAGCATATCTGTTATGCGTGTAAAGCATGAGCATGCGGTTTGACCGAATTGGTCTTCTCGAAACATTCATTCGGGTTGCCGAGCGCGGTTCCTTGTCCGCGGCGGCGCGCGATCTGGGCGTCACGCAGCCTTCAATCTCGCGCCAGTTCGCTGCATTGGAGCAGATGATGGGTACGGTTCTCGCTCACCGGACGACCCACAAGCTGACGCTAACCAGCGAGGGCACGGCCTTGCTAGCCCAAGCCCGCGGACTGGTGGCTCAATGGAGAGAACTGGAAGAATCGAACCGGGCAGGATCCGATTTGCGCGGAGACATTCGGGCGTTTGCTCCTACGGCACTGGGTCAGGGCGTGTTAATCAAGGCGGCGACCCAGTTCCTGATCGATCATTCCGGCGTCTCGATTGATTGGCGCCTCACCGACCGCCCGATCCGCTTTGCCGAAGAGGGGTGCGACTGCTGGTTTCGGGTGGGTCATGTGCCCGATCAATCGCTCGTTGTACGCGAAATCGGTTCCATCGAGCGGTTGGTCGTTGGCCACCCCGAAACCCCCAACAGGTCACTTGAGGACCTCCCTTGGGTTTCGCTTGGGCCCTATGAGGGTGAACGGATCGCGCTCTTCGATGAGAATGGGACCGAGCGCGCGTTTTCCGTCGGGCCACGCCTTACGGTCGACAATATCTTTGCTTCGCTGGAGGCGGTGCGGCAGGGTTTGGGCATAGCGATCCTTCCCCACTGGCTGGTGAAGGATTTGCTCAAATCGGGTGAATTGGTCGCACCGGCACCCGAATGGAGGGCCGCGAGCTTGCCACTACGCGTGGCTCTTCCTCCGGGGACAAGGCGACCCGATAGGCTTAGCCGCTTCGTCGAAAGTATGACGGACGCCACGATAGCAGACTTCGGAATCGCCACGTAGTACCTGCTTACCTCACTCGCGATGGCGCGATCAGCACCGCATTTGCGATCAGCAAGTCCAGTCCATCGAGATAAGCCCTAGTCGATGGATCGTGCGCAAATCCAATGGTCAGTCCGTCGCCCGTCCGCTGGGCCATTAGATATGGCTTGAAGGCCAGCTGGCGGCGGTTCTCATCCCAGACATAGCCACTTGCAATTAGCGAATCTGCCGGGGCGAAGCGCAGGACATTGGTTCCTTCGGCGCGGTCGAGCGGAGTGAAAATCTGCGAACCGCTTGCCAGCACAATGGCGCCATCGTCATAGCCCGCGGACAGGAAGTGCTCGTTATCCGCGACGGTGTTAAGGAGTGCGCCAGGGAGAGTATCGGGAAGGGCTTCTTCGTCCTGGATGACCTCACGATATTCATCTTCACTGGTGATTTCCGTTGCCTCGGCAAGTTCTTCCTTCGAGTCTTCGGCGGCGCTTGACGGTTCTCGGCCCAATGCCGCCTCGCGATTAATCGCCAGCAGTGGGTCTTCGCCTGCCGAAAACGCACCAAGGCTGTTCCCGACAGCAACCAGCACGCCGCCGCGTTCCACAAACCTTCGCAGGGTTCGAAGACCGCTGTCGCCAACCTCGCCGCGCGGACGGCCATCCGGCACGAGAACTACATCGTATTCACTCAAGTCGGCGCGCCCGAATCGATTGGTGCGGATCGGCACGACCGGCAGCCCCAGCCGACGCTCCAGCACGTAACGCATTGCGCCCGCGCTCAATTGGGAAACTCCGTCATCCCATGCCATTGCGACCTTGGGCAGCGTCAGTCTGACGAACGCATCGCTGCCCAAGTTGGGGCCATCTTCGACCCAGCTCGAATCCAGCGCCACCGTATGTGCGCCGATTTCGCGGGCCAATTCCGCGAGCCGGGCCAGGCCGCCGGGCTCGTTGGCGCCGCTCGGGAATATCACGGTTCCGCGCGGAAACTCGCGATCATCCTTGGTGAAGGCCTCATCGGTGGCGCGCCCTTCCAGTCCCGCTCGAAGTGCGAGGGTAACCAGACGCGCCTGCCCGCTATCGGTCCACGGAACGGCAATGGCGAAGCTTCCTGTGCCTTCGGCAACTGGCGCAATCGGTGCCGTTCCTTCGAGTGTGGTGCCGGGAACGGCGCTTGCACACAGCGCCACGTCCACACCCGACATGAATCCGACCGACCATGCGGTGACATCGTAGAGTTCGTGCGGCAGGTCTTGCGAACGGCGCTGCTCCTGTTTCGTAATGAAATCGCGCGGGAGCGGGGTGTCGGTGTCAAGCAAGCTGCGCACAAGTCGGGCGGCAGGTTGAGCTTGCGGCACTGCAAGGTAGCCATTGGGATATGAACGACCGCATGCGTTCACCGGACCGTCGCGGCGCAGTACGGTGATGCCTTGCGCTGCGAGCCTCCGACCCAGTGCCTCGCCGTTCCAACGACGCGAGGCGAGGTCGATCAAATAGCTCCCGCGTCCGGCTGCACCATTTGCGTTCGCGGAACGATAACTGGCGAAGTCGTTCAGGAAACGATCGGCATTTCTAGCAACAGCTTCGGCGGTCGACAGGCTGGCAATGAACTGGTTACGGACTCCGTCGGCGTAGGTGAGCGTCGTTCCGTCGCGGCGTTCGAAGACCAATCCGCGCGCAGAACCTTGTTCGTAGGTGCTGCCAATCGATCCATGATGTGTGTTCCACGTATCGCCATAGCCTGGATAGAAGAGGTCGTAGACCTCGCGCGTGAAGTACGGTTCGCCCATGCGATCGAAATACGCGGCGTTGTTGCGTCCGATGATCTCATAGGCGCGGCGCTGGGCGGCGGTGATGTTGGGGTTGATCGGGTCGGCAGCAGGACTGAAGAAGTATGTCTCGTCGCCTCCCATCTCGTGGACGTCGACCACCACCACCGGGTTCCAGGATCGAATTGCGGCCACTTTGCCGATCGTCTCTGGCTGGCTGAGTGTGAACCAGTCCCGGTTCAGATCGAACATGTAGTGGTTTACGCGCCCGCTCGGCCACGGCTCGTCATGCTCGGCAGCTTGGCGGTCGGAAGCGGCTTCGATCCCCAAGGCGGCGCGGAACCGGCTGACGAAGCGCGCGCGTCCATCGGGGTTCTGCAATGGATCGATAATAACGATGGAGTTTCGCAGAATTCCGTCGACGCGTTCATCGTTTTGTGCGGCGAGCAGGTGATAGGTCATCATCAATGCCGCATCGACAGGAGAAATCTCATTGCCGTGCACACTGTTTGCCAGCCACGTAACGGGCAAGGCGCTGCCATTGCTGGCGCGACCGGCAGCTATGTTGGCCAGATCGGCTTGGATCGCATCCAGCCGAGCCATGTTTTCGGGGGCGGTTAGGACAACATAGTGAAGTGGTCGGTTTTCCCAGCTCCGGGCATATTCCACCAGCCTGGCTCGTTCAGGGGCGGCTTCGACAAGTGCCCCGAGGTATGCAAGCATCTCGTCCGGAGATGTGATCCGCGTTCCTGGCGCATGGCCGACCGACTCTTCCAGAGTAGGGATTGCAGGGTCGAATTCGCCCTCGAGGAACGATTGTGCTTGCGCTGGTTGAATCATCGACCACGTTGCAGCTAGCACCGCGATCCATCCACTCACGAACTTACCCAGCATTCGATTATCCCGTGTTGCACTTGGTTAGGCAGTCAACGGTCAACCTTTGGCAAAGTGCCTGTGCGGGTCAAGCGGGCAATCGGATTGTGTCTCTTTGGCCGAAAGCACGGATAGTGCCGATCAGGCCGCCGAGATAGCGCTCTCAGAAGCATTCTGGTCCGGGTCCACCAATCCGAGCAACGCCTCGGCACTCATCGGTTCGCCGAAGTAATAGCCTTGGACCGATTCGGCCCCGATGCGCTTGGCCATCAGTAACTCGATTTCGTCTTCGACTCCTTCGAGCAGGCAATGCACGCCGAGGATGCGTGCCATTCCCGCGAGCGAGGAGAGTATTTTCTCCGTCATCGGATCGGTCGGATCCTGGATGAACGAGCGATCCACCTTCAGTTTCTCGATCGGCAGCGAGCGAAGGTAGCTGAAGTTCGAATAACCCGTTCCAAAGTCATCGAGTGCAATCGAAAATCCGAGTTCGGCAAGGCGATTGAGATTGGCGGTCGCTTTGTCGAAGTCGCCCATCATAGCGGTCTCGGTGACTTCGAACTCGATCAGTTTGGGATCGATGCCAGAACTCCGAACCAGTTCGATAATCTGGTCGATTGTCGGATCGGAGATGAGATCATAGCCGGACAGGTTGATCGACAGCGGGATCGGTGAGGGCCACGATTTCAGCTGGTTCAGGGATTTTTCAACGACCACCAAGGTGATCCCCGTGATCAGACCGCTCTGCTCCGCAATCTTTATGAAGCGCAATGGCTCGATTTTTCCGACATGCGGACTTGTCCAGCGGGCAAGCGCCTCAGCCCGGACGATCGCATTCGTGCCAAGACTGATTTGCGGCTGAAATACGAGGTCGATTTCCTTTTCGAGATCGGCGCAGCGCAAGGCCTGTTCGATTTCGTAGCGTGCCTGGGCTTGCTGTGCGTGAACGTCGTCGAACAGCACGGCGCGGTTCTTGCCCTGTCGTTTGGCCACCATGAGCGCATAGTCGGCTTGGCTGATCTGGGATCGCATGCTCTGTGAGAGATCCATCAGTTTGCATCCTACGGAGCAAGATATCCTGATATGCCGGCCATCGATTATGTAGGTCTCTGCCAGCAGTTTCAGCAATGCGTCGCAACGCTCCCGGATATCCTCCTCCGATACCTCGCCGGCGAATATCATGTTGAATTCGTCACCGCCCATCCGGCTGACGTGGATCTCCGAACCGGCGAACAGCTCAAGCCTTCCCGCGACCTGCTTGAGCAGCTGGTCCCCCGTCAAATGGCCATGGATGTCGTTCACGGTCTTGAAGCCGTCGAGATCGACGAGGATGAGCCAGATGCTGTCGCGCGGTCGCTTGTCGTTCTGGTCCCGCATGGTCTTTCGCAGGTTTGCGAAAAATGCGCGGCGGTTGGGCAGCATCGTCAGGCTGTCGGACAGCGACTTCACGCGCATATCTTCGCTGACGATTCTCGCTTGCTCCAGTTCTTCCTCAGCCTCGATCTTGGCATCGGCGATCTTGGTTACGGCCTTGCGTAGAAAGTAAGCTATGGCGAGCGAAGCCAATGCGGCGCCGAACGTTAGGAATGCAAAGGCGGATAGCGTCGCGCTGTCCAATCGCGGGAAGAAGCTGATAAGGGCAATGCTGGCAATGCCAATTGACAGGGCGGATTGGCGAAAGCTGACGCTCGCGAGTGCAAACAACATTGCCATGATCACGAAGTAGGTCAGTTTTTCGGGTGCGAACGCGATGTTCAGGCCGATCAGAACATTCCCGACTGCTGCCACGTTCATCGCGACCAAAAGCAACTCCACGCGATGCGCCGGGGCGGGTTTGCGCATATACCAGCTACCAACGATCCCCAGAAACGCGGCAATTGCCGAAGCCGATCCCAACTGGAGCGCCTGCATGCCGTCGGCCATGCTGAGATTGAACGGCGTAAGCACCAGGTAGTAGGCTGCAAAAACTGTGAAGTATCCGCGCAGGATTGGGCGATAGATCTCGCGGACCACTTCCGCAGCCTTTGAGCCCAACCGCGCCAACGGCCCTCGATTAAGATTCCCCCCAGTCATGACGAGTATGCGATTAGTTTGAATGCGTTAACGAGGTGTAAGTCGGTCTTCACACGTGCAAGAATGCCCGATTCATTTGAGCGATCGAGACATTTGCGAGAGTGTGGCTCTCACTGGCCAATATCCAATATGAAAGAGGCCCGGCCCGCGCTATGCGGACCGGGCCTCAGGAATTCAAAGTGGACTTGCCTAGTTCGGGTACGTCCAGCTCGAACCACGTGCGAGGTTCTCACTGGCGAAGGTCCAGTTGAGATTTCCTTCCACGACCGCCTCGAGATAGGCGGGACGCGCATTGCGGTGATCGATGTAATAGGCGTGCTCCCAAACATCGATCGTCAGCAGCGGGTTGAAGCCGCTATCGGCCAGCGTGTCGCCGTCATGCGTCTCTTCGATTGAAAGCTTGCCGTCCTTTTCAGCGAGCCACACCCAGCCGCTGGCAAAGTGGCCTACGCCGCGCGCCTTGAGCTGGGCTTTGAGCTCGTCCATCGACCCAAATGCTTCGTCGATCTTGGCGGAGAGTTCAGCCGATGGAGCGGTCTCTTCACCGGTCAGCGACAGCCAGTAGAACGCGTGGTTCCAGGTCTGGGCTGCATTGTTGAACAGACCCTGATTGCTGCCGCGTGCGTCGGCCACGACAGCTTCGAGCGCGGCGCCGTCATGCGCGGTGCCTTCGATCGCGGCGTTCATCTTGTCGACATAGGTCTTGTGGTGCTTGCCGTGGTGAAACGACAGCGTTTCGGCGGAAATGGCCGGAGCAAGCGCGGTGTCGGCGTAGGGCAGGTCGTGGAGTGTGAAAGCCATGGTGGGTCCCTCTCGTGTTGGGGTTTCGTCCGTTGTGAAACCAATGCGTGGCGGCGATATAGGTTGCAACGCGGGCTGGAAAAACCCGCCTGCTGCAAATTGTTAGGCGGCGGCCAATTGCCCGCGCTTGAACTCGGCATCTGCGCGTAGCTGAGAATGCTCGACCCAGGTCGAGTGTACTCCGCTGGAAATCTTGTGCGGTAGCGCGAGGCGACAGATCGGGCCTTTGGCGATGTCGCTCGCATCAAGGATCGCCAGCTCTGAAGTCCCCCGATTCTCGTCGATCAGGAACGTCACCAGATACCCATCGTCCTCCAATGTTCCTCCCTGCTTCGGAACCACAGGGCTTTCGCTGGCGTAGACGCCTTCGGGGAGTTCGAAGACCTGTTCTTCGCCGGTCTCGGTATCGTGGCGGACATAGCCGTTGAAAAGGAACCAACCGGGTCTTGTCGTGGTCGACCAGACATACCGGCTCTTTCGCATCAGGTAGGTGGGGTTGATCATCCCAAATTCGACGATCCGGTCGGACAACCGCTCTTCCACTGTCTCTCCGGTCGCTAGGTTGAAGCGCCAGCGATGCAGGCGCGGCAGGAACGAGTGCTCGTCGACATAGGCCATCATGTGACTGTATTCGCCCGCTTCCTCGATCGGATCGGGCATCGGCTTGTCCTGATAATATCCTTCCAGTACGACCTCATCGCCTTCTTCCCAGGCATTCGTCCAATGCAACACATAGGTCGGCGAGGCTTCAAACCAGCGGATATCGCTCGCCTCGCCGTGGCGAGGGATCAGTGCGAAGCGGGTCGGAACGCCTTCGTGAATCCTGGCGGCGTGGATGTCCCGCCTGAGCAGCTCTTCGTCCCAGAACAGCGGCATGTCGTTCAGGATCGACCAGTTCTTCGTAATCGCCATATCGTGCGGCAGCCGCGGACCGGGCAGCGGGATAGGGGTGTAGTGCACCAGCTTGCCGCCACGGTCGACCACGCCGTAATGCATATAGGGCGCGTGCTTTGAGTAGTTGAAGAACATCAGTTCGCCGGTTTCTTCATCGACCTTTGGATGGGCCGAAACGCCGTCTAGCGGACCCCGTGAAGCCTTGCCGAGATTTTCCAGCGTAGCCGGATCGAGTTGCCAAGCCTCCCCGCATTGGTAGAGCGTCGCCAGCGCGACCCCGGAGTGGACGATGATGTCGGTCGAGCCGGTGTCCTTGAGCGAACCGTGGGCGCCGAAACCCGGTCGCTTGGAAAGCGCCGGCGGGTCCATTAGTCCACCCCATAGTGCGCCGCCGGCGACCTGCTCGGCTTGGAAGCATTGGGTGCGCACGAAGCGGTTGCGGTAGCTGGCCTTGCCGCCTGAAATGCTGACTTGGTGGACCATGGCGTCGCCATCGAACGGGTGGTGGCGACCAAGCGGTTGATGCACCGGATTTTCGGTGTTGCGGAGATAGATGCCGTCGATGTCGGCTGGTACTTCCCCTTCGAGCACCTGAAGCTCATCGACGTCCACTTCCTCGTGGCACGGCGTCCAAGGCCCGCTGAGATAAGGATGGTTGGACGGTTCAAGCGTCGTTTTGACCGGCGGGTGGCGAGTGATCTGCATGGTGATTTGTCTCCCGAGGTTGGAACGATAGCGCACTGCGAAACCGGAAGGAACCGGTCGCGACATCACGGAAATTTGATTTCGGTCAATGTTCTGCCGGAAGCGGCTTCTATAGTGGAAGGGACGAAGGGAGACCGATCCATGAAATCATTGCTGCTCCATATCGATGGCGATTCCTGCATGGAGGCGCGGATGCAGGTGGCGCTCGACATTGCTCGTGCGACCGGTGCGCATATCACGTGCCTGCAGGCAGTCAGCTACGAAGTGTTCGCGCCGGGCGACTTCTACGGATCGGCGATGGCGGCCGCCATGCCGCGCATCAAGGAGGCGGCAGAGGAGTTGCGCGCCAAGATCGAATCCGATCTCGCCAACGAAGACGTCTCTTGGGAATGGCAGTTTCTCTACGGGATGGCGGAACATCGCCTGCTGGAACAATCGGCGCTGCATGACCTGATCATTGTCGGCCCCAACGATGTGGGTGAGGAAAAGGGAAAGAGCGCGTCGCGGATGGTGGGCGAGTTGGTCCTCAAGGCGCCGGTGCCGGTCCTGGTGGTGCCAGGCGACAGCAATCGCCTCGATGTAAGCGCTCCGGTGATGGTTGCCTGGAATGGCTCGTCGGAGGCGTGCGTTGCCTTGCGGGCCGCGACCCCGCTCTTGGCGTTGGCGAGCAAGGTATTTCTCGTCAGTGTCGCCGAGGAATCGGACAAACAACGCTTCGACTTTCCGGCAACATCGGGTGCAAAGTATCTGAGTAGACACGGAATTGATTCCGAACTCGTAGAAGTGACACGCGGCGACGCCAAGATTTCCGATATCCTGTTTTCGGCCGCCCAGATGCGCGAATGCGCGATGATGGTGATGGGGGCCTACGGGCACTCAAGGCTATCAGAAATGCTCTTAGGAGGGGTCACGCGGCGATCACTAAGCGATCCGCAGCTACCGATCTTCCTGGCGCATTAGTCGAGAATGATGTTCGGGACGAAGCGTGCGAGGTCGCGAGTTATCGGGCTTGCATCCTCGCGCACCGACATGGCTACCGCATCGTCGCCGACCACCCAGCTGCCGATCACGGCATGGTTTTCGCCCACCCGTGCGATCGGGGCGTAAGCCTGTACGATACCGCCTTCTTCGCCGTAGCCTTCGCTTGGGCCGCTATGCACGGCTGATCCGTCGAAAAGTGAAATGTCGGCGCCTTCGCGGCTGAAGAACGGTTTGGTCACGTGCGGCAAACCGGAAAGTTCCTCGGCCTCGGGGCTACCGGCGAAGAAGGCCGGTAGCAGGTTCCGGTGTCCTTTGTGCCTTTGCCACAGCAGCGGCAGCATCGCCTTGTTGGAAAGGATTGCTTTCCAGGCGGGTTCGACAAAGGTTGTGCCCGAAGCGGCCGCATGCCGACCGAATTCCTCGCGCAGCATATCCTCCCACGGATAGAGCTTGAACATCGCACCGATCTGGAATCCCTCGTGGTCTAGGAAGCGACCTTCTTCATCCATCGCGATCCTTTCGACCGGAACAAATCTGGGTTCGAGACCGGCCTGCCCGGCGAGATCTTCAAGATACCGGACGGTGGCGCGATCCTCGATATGCTCCTCCACGGCGGAGAAGTGCATCAGGCTTCCCGGAGTCAGGATCTGGCCAAACCTGGCGATCAGGGCTTCGTGCAGGCGATTGAACTGATCCGTTCCCTGAGGGAGCGCGCCGGCGGCAACCATGTCTTCCAGCCAGCCCCACTGAAAGAACGCGGTTTCGTAAATGCTCGTTGGGGTGTCGGCGTTGAATTCCAGCATCTTGGCCGCGCCGGAGCCGTCATAGGCAAAGTCGAAGCGGCCGTAGAGCGACATATCGCCACCGCGCCATGAATTCGCGATCATGTCCCAGGCGTAATCGGGGATCGCGAGCTGTTCCATGAGTTCCTGGGAGGCGCAGGCATCATCGACGAGCGAGAGACACATGGCATAAAGCTCTGTTGTCGGGTCTTCGATCTCGTCTTCGACTTCGCGCAGGGTGAACTCCCAGCAAGCGCTCTCATCCCAGTAGATTTCGCCATCGACGTGATGGAACAGGAATCCGTTCGCTTCGGCGATGGATTGCCAATTCTCGCGCGGGCTTACCGTTCTGCGCTGCATATGCCTCTCTCCATCGCCCAATCCGCCTGCGCAACTTTGCGCTAACTTTTGTCTGTTAAGCCCGAAACCTACATTCTGGGGAAGGGTCAGGATCATGAAACAGCAAGGTTTTGCGCAGCGGAAGCGTTCGTCGCGTGTTGCACTGACGACGATGGCCGCATTGACGGGCGGCGCAATGCTTTCGGCCTGCGGTGCCGATACGACGGAATCCGAAGGTGCCGTCGCCGATGCGAGCTCCGAAGAGGTAGAAGTCTTCGAAAACGTCTTCGCTTGCGCCAAGGTCACCGGCAAATCGACGCAGGAATGCACCGAAATGCGCGAAGAAGCGATGGCCGTAGCGGCGAAAGAAGCGCCGCGTTTTGCCGCACTGGCTGACTGCGAAGCCGAGTACGGAGCCGGGCAATGCGTCGAAGCCGAAAAGGCCAACGATGAACCGGTCGAAGAACAGTCTCACGGACGCCGCACGCATTTCTCACCTTTTGTCGTTGCGTGGTTCTCGCGCACCGAGAAAGGCGGCAGCGGGCCCTTGTTCAAATCGAAAGCGGGTGGGTACCAATCGGCCAATGGAGCTCGGCTGGGTTACGCTGGCGCTCCGGGCAAGTACTTCGCTTCGAGCAGAGCAATGGAACGAGCAAAATCGGTTCCGAAGGTTAAGCCGGCGTCGAAGATGGCCAAAGCCGCCGGCTTCGGTTCGCGCAACAAATCCTGGAACCTTGCGGATCGCAACGGAAAAGGCAGCGCTTCGGCACGCAGTCGCGGCGGCTAGGCTTTCCTCTTCCGTCGTCGCATCATCCCTTCCTGAGCCACGCTGGCGACCAGTTCGCCCGATTGGTTGAAGATGCGACCGCGATTGAATCCGCGCCCGCCGCCTGACCAGGGCGCATCGGTTGCGTAAAGCAGCCATTCGTCGGCCCGCGCTTCGCGGTGGAACCAGATCGCATGATCGAGGCTCGCGCCGACAAGTTCCCCCCGCATCCATGAGAGACCGTGGGGCAGGGCGCTTGTGCCGAGCAGCGTGTAATCGCTGGCATAGGTAATCACGGCGCGATGCATGGCGGGATCATCGGGCAGCGGTGCCGCGGTACGAAACCAACTGTGCGCCTGCGGTTCCGACGGTTCGCTGTTCATCCAATGCAGCCTGTCAATTGTTCGCATTTCGATTGGGCGCGGGCGGAGCATAAATTCGACCTGAGCCTCGCTGAACCCGCTGCCCAGTTTTTCGGCGATCTCCTGTCGCACCTCCATATCGGATTTCAGATCGTCTGGGCCGGCAACTTCGGGCATCGGCGAATCGAGATGCTCCAATCCCGCTTCGGGGACCTGGAAACTCGCGGTCAGATTGAGGATTGGCGTGCAGGAGCCGTCCTCGTCTTCCTGAGCGGCAACCACGCGCCGATTGGCGAAACTTTGGCCATCGAAGTCGCGCTGGATGCGGTATTCGATTTCGCGGCCCTCCTTGCCGCCCCGGAGAAAATAGGCGTGGAGCGAATGGGCGACTTTGCCTTCCGGAACGCTGGATTGTGCCGCCTGCAGCGCCTGTGCCAGCACCTGGCCACCAAACACCCTGCCGAACCCTTCTTTCTTGGGTCGACCGACATGGACATCGGCAACGCGTTTCTCGACCGTAAGGAGGCTTACCAGCTCTGCGACGAGCTGTTCGTTTGTGGGTGAATCCGTCATTGCGCGACCCCATGCGGGCCGTGCGTTGACAGGTCAAGCTGGCTCAGCCGACCATACCAAGCTTGCGCAGTGTGCGGAAAGTGTACGCCCTGGTGCGGTTCTGTGCAGGCCAGCGCCCGGGGGCGGTGGGCGCAAACCCACGCTGGCGTAGCAAATGGTTGAGCCCGCGCGCGTCGCTTTCATTGTAGCTCCAGTTCGAACGCCAGGTGATCGAAAGCGAAATCGAACTATCCGGACCATTGCGGACGAAGTGAGGTGCCATCACGGGAACGAAGACCGCGTCGCCGGGGCCCAGTGCGAATTGCTTCCCGTCGGCAAGGAACCCATCGTCCCAGGTCAGTTCGCGCGGCCCGCCCGAATGGTAGCTTTCGTGCATCTCGTCCGGAGCGAAACGCGGATCGCCCGCTGGAAATTGAGTCATGGTTTTCGACCCTTCGATCTGGAGCAGGATGTTGTGCTCCGGATCGAAGTGATACGGCGTGACCGCATTCGGACTGGATATGAAGATGAATGCCTGGGGTGTCAGCATCGGGCCGGTCCTGGATTCGATTGCCTCCCTGAGTTCGCCCAGCAAATCCATCAGCAGGGCCTCGTAGGAAGCAACCTGTTCGACGTTCTTCAGTACGGCCCAGCTGTTCGCTTCGCGGACCTGCCTGATCGTCTCCGCAATGGACAGGCCGGTTGTACCCGGCTTGCCATCGACACCGATCGGCAGGTCGCCACGATTGTATTCGACGCTGGATTCAGGAAGGCGCTCCGCGAGATCCGCAAGCGCTTCGATATCGAGCAGAGGATGTCGGTCCAATGCGTGGCGCAATTGGTGTGGGCCTTCGGGATAATGCGCGCCGAACTTGCTGCGAGTCTCCCTGCCGAAGATCGCCCGATCGGCTGAGCGCATGGGCGTCCAGTGCGTGCTGGGGGCGTTCATGCGTTGCTCCTGTCACGGGTTTCGTAGGCCATCAGCCGCTTGAAGATGATCCCCCGCAGCCCGCCGCCGATGGAGATATTGTGGCTCTTGAGCGTTCGCTTGTCGCGCCAAAGCCGCTCGATCATGGAATGACCTTCGGATGCGCAACTGTCCGCCCACTGGATATTTTCGCGATCGAGCAAGGACAGGTTTTCCAACTGGATCAAAAGTCCGGGAGAATAGCGCGAGAATGCCTCGTCGAACGTCGTCTTGAAGCTGTATGCGCCAGGGGCCGTGATGAAGTTGGCAAGCATCGCGACGGGCCGACCGTCCAGCCGAATGGAAAGCCGTTCAAGCTTGCCTACCTGCGCCGCATTGGTGAGCACGTCTGTGAAGAAGCCGCTTGTGCCGCTCGAACTGGCGAGTGCTGAACCGGCTTTGCCCTTCCAACCTGCCGCTTCGAGATCGAGAAACTCGGCGATCCAGTTCGATACCCCGTCCTGGCCTTCGATGCGCTCAAAGGAAAGCTTACCTTCTTCGGATAAGCGTTTGTGCTGCCTGCGCAATTCCTTGCGCTTTTTCGCGCTCATCGATTGGACGTAGTATTCTTCGGACGAAAGGTCCGAGACGAGCAGGGCGCGGCTTTCTTCCAGTGCGGGATATGACGGGCGCGATTGTTCGCTCAGGACGGCATCCAGCGCTTGGCCGAGCGGTCCGTCGCATGACAGGCGTGGGATATGCAGGAACAGGTCCATGCTTCTCGTTCGGTCGCAATGCGCAAGGAGCGAGCGCCAGAAGCTTCGTTCGCTTCCTCGTAAGACGAGCGGGGCGCCGCAAAATGCATTGTCGTGCAGCCAGCCGGAGATGTGGGGGACGCGGTGGCCGTAATAATCCGTGGTGCTTTTGACCGGTATCAGCCCGGTCAGCTGGCCGTCGGTAAAGTGGGCGAATAGCTCGATGTTCGCCTTGCTTGCGAATGCCTTGACGGATGGCAGCACGAACCAAGGTTCGTAAAAGGGGTTTGGTTCGCTGGCATTGCTGGCAAGCTGCTCCCATGCCCTGACAAACTCGGGATCATGGGCGTGGGCGGTCGAGATAACGAGCACGGCCTCGCGCGGCGCGACGATGGCCGGCGCGTTCGTGGCCGATCTGGACAGCGTTGGCGTCCTTGCCAAATCCATTGCGTTAACCTTGCAAAGACGCGCCCCATTACGCGCCAGCATGGTTCATGCCACAGCGATGTTAAGAAAGGTTTGGCCAAGGGCACCGTGTCCGGAAGCGAGACTTCGATGCCGCAAAAGTTAACCCCGCCGGAATTGCTCCCGGCGGGGTCGAAAAGTCACTCCAAATGCGTGGGGGCCTAGTGAGCCCCGGCCAGTGCGGCGAGCAGCAGCAGCGCCACGATGTTGGTGATCTTGATCATCGGGTTCACGGCTGGGCCGGCGGTGTCCTTGTAGGGGTCGCCCACGGTATCGCCGGTCACCGCGGCCTTATGGGCTTCGGAGCCCTTGCCGCCGTGATTGCCGTCTTCAATGTACTTCTTCGCATTGTCCCATGCGCCGCCGCCGGCGGTCATGGAAAGCGCGACGAACAGGCCGCCGACGATCACGCCAAGCAGCATCGCGCCAAGCGCGGCAAAGCCGTTGTCCTGACCGGCGATCAGCGTGATCGCGAAGTACACGACGACGGGCGAAAGTACCGGCAACAGCGACGGTACGATCATTTCCTTGATCGCGGCCTTGGTCACGAGATCGACCGTGCGGGCGTAGTTTGGACGGCTGGTGCCATCCATGATGCCCGGATCGGCGGCGAATTGCTCCCGCACGTCCTTCACCACGTCACCGGCGGCGCGGCCCACGGCGGTCATGCCCATCGCACCGAACAGGTACGGCAGCAGCGCTCCGAGGAACAGGCCGACGATCACATACGGGTTTTCCAGACTGAAGCTGACTTCGCCGTTGGTGGGATCGCCGTCGAGGAAGGCCGGGAAGAACACGCGCAAGTCGGTCGTGTAGGCAGCGAACAGCACCAGCGCGCCGAGGCCTGCCGAACCGATCGCATAACCCTTCGTCACGGCCTTGGTGGTGTTGCCGACCGCGTCGAGCAGGTCGGTCTTCTCGCGGACGCTTTCGTCGAGACCAGCCATTTCGGCTATGCCGCCGGCATTGTCGGTTACGGGGCCGTAGGCGTCGAGCGCCACGACCATGCCTGCAAGGGCCAGCATGGCCGTCGCGCCATAGGCGATGCCCATCAGGCCGGCGAGTTGGTACGCAATGATGATACCGCCCGCGATGACGAGTGTCGGCAATGCGGTCGATTCAAGGCTGATTGCCAGACCCTGGATCACGTTGGTGCCGTGCCCCGTTTCCGATGCCTTGGCGATCGATTTCACCGGGCGGAAATTGGTGCCGGTGTAGTACTCGGTGATCCAGATGATCAGGCCGGTGATGACGAGGCCGAGCAGCGCGCACAGGAACAGGTCCATGCCGGTGAACCCGCCGCCCGCGATCTCGGTGTTCATGTCGCCCAGCGCATATTGCGTGACGGCGTAGATCAGCGGAATTGCGAGGACCGCAGAGACGAGGAAGCCCTTGTACATCGCGGCCATCACATTCGTACCGCCTCCGAGACGGACGAAATAGGTGCCGATGATCGAAGTGACGATGCAAGCACCGCCGATAAGCAGCGGAAGCGACATCATCGGCATCAGCAGGTCGCCCAGCAGTTCGCCGAACAACAACGCGGTGAGAACCATGGTCGCACCGACGGTCACGACATAGGTCTCGAACAGGTCGGCCGCCATGCCGGCGCAGTCGCCGACATTGTCGCCGACATTGTCGGCGATGGTGGCCGGGTTGCGGGGATCGTCTTCGGGGATGCCCGCTTCTACCTTACCGACGAGGTCGGCGCCGACGTCGGCAGCTTTGGTGAAAATGCCGCCGCCGAGACGCGCGAAGATCGAGATCAGCGATGCGCCGAAGGCGAGGCCGACGAGGCCGTCAATAACGGTCCGGCTGTTGGCATCGAGGCCCATCGGACCGACGAGCACGTAAAAGAACACGGCAATCGCGAGCAGTGCGAGACCAGCCACCAGCATGCCGGTGATTGCGCCCGCGCGGAATGCCAGGGTCAGGCCTTCCTGCAAGCCGGTTTCCGCCGCAGCCGCCGTACGCACGTTGGAGCGAACCGAGATGTTCATCCCGATATAGCCGGCCACGCCCGAAAGCACGGCACCGATGACGAAGCCACCGGCCGCGATCGGACCCAGGAACAGGCCAAGGACCACCGCGGCGATGACGCCGACGATTGCGATTGTCGTGTACTGGCGATTGAGATAGGCCTGCGCGCCCTCTTGAACGGCGCCGGCAATCTCTTGCATCTTTTCGTTCCCGGCGGCAGCGCCGAGAACCTGGCGGCTGGTGACGAAGCCGTAGACGACGGCAAGCAATCCCAACCCAATCGATATGAGAATTAGGTCCACGAAATAATCCCCTCTTGTGCGTGGAAGATGCGCTTGTGTTGAATCCCATCAGCGCAGTGGCGACCCTCATAGGGGCTTGCGTGTATGTGACAAGCCCAGAATCGGCAGAAATCTGCCACTTTCACCAGATTCGCTAGGGTTTGAACGTGGTTCGCGATCAGCCGTGGCGATAGCCGAGCGAGTCCGCCGTTCTCAAGGGAGTCTCGCCGAGGATCACGGGGGCATCGGTAGCCGCTTCGACTTCGCCGATTCTTGTCGCCGGAACAGGCGGTTGCGTTTCCGGCGGAACCGAGAACAACAGCTCGTAATCGTCGCCCCAGCGCACGCATTCGTCGAGACGTCGCGGATCGGCGACCGGTAGCGACGTAGTGTCGATGCGGATCGTGACTTCACCGGTCTGCGCCATTCGCCAGGCATCGAGCAGCAATCCATCGGACACGTCCATCATGGCATTGACGTGCGGTGCAAGTGCTTTCCCTTCTTCAAGGCGAGGCTTTGGACGGGTGAACGCTTCACGATGCTCCATTTGCCCTTCGAAGCCGAGCATGGCGCGGCCAAGCGTTCCGGTGACATAGAGCGAGTCGCCGATTTGGGCGCCCTTGCGCGACGGCACCGGCAGGTGGGTGGCGCGGCCGATTGCCGTGAGGCTGAAGGTGCTGGCCTTGGTCGATGCGATCGTGTCGCCGCCCATAAGCGGAACATCGTAAACCGCGAGCACTTCGTGCAGCCCTGAGAGGAACCCGGCATCGTCGCCTCCTAAGGTATGACCCAGCAGAACGCCCACGGGATCTGCGCCTTTGGATGCAAGGTCCGACAGGTTCAAGGCGACGAGCTTCCATGCGACATCGGCCATGTCGGCGTCGGGGAGGAAATGGGTATCCTCCGCCATCATGTCATGATTGAAGATCAGTGCCTCGCCGCCCAACTCGAGCACCGCGCAGTCATCTTCGAGCCCACGCGCACCCGGATGCAACGGCAATCCCCGCAAGCCTGCGAGAAAATCCATCTCGTTCATCGATGCCTAACTGTCCCAAACTTTATCCCGCACGCAACCTACTCAGGATTCCGCGCAAGTAAATTGAGCAATATGCAACAATGCCGGACGCTATTGTTTGTTTCTAGCTGCGCACTTGCTGCGCGACTGCATCGAGGATGCCGTTCACGAATTTCGCTTCCCGATCATCGAAAAATGCCTTGGCTACGTCGACATACTCGCTGATTGCCGCTGCCTTCGGGACGTCGGCGCGGGCGAGCAATTCGTATGTGCCGCCACGCAGAACTTGCAACATCGTCTTGTCCAGCCGAGCGAGGGTCCAACCATCAGCAAGCTTCGCGACCAAGATCGAATCGATCTCCTCGCGACGCGAATCGACTCCACGCACCAGATCGTCGAAGAAATCGACTTCGGCATCGGCAAAGACTTCGCCTTCGTGATCCTCGTCGTCCACCTCGCGTCCAAGGCGATGCTGGTGAAATTCGTCGAGCAACCTGCTTAGTGCCGTGCCTTCCATCTGCTGCTGGTACAGCGCCTGGACTGCGGCAAGCCGTGCCGTCGAGCGGGCTTGGGATCGGGCAGGAGTGTTCATTTGATCCGTAGCTCCACGGATTTGGCATGGGCGGGCAGTCCCTCGGCGTGGGCCAGAGAGGCGGCGGCAGGACCGATTGCCGAAAATGCACCGTCGCCGACCTCGATGAAGCTCATGCGCTTCATGAAATCGAGCACCGACAGGCCACTCGAGAAGCGCGCGCGGCGACCCGTCGGCAGGACGTGGTTGGGCCCGGCAACGTAATCGCCAAGGGCTTCCGGCGTCATCCGGCCCAGGAACGCGCTGCCCGCGTGGCGGATCAGCGGCAGCATGGATTCCGGCTGCTCGATGGCCAGTTCGATATGTTCGGCTGCAAGCCGGTTCGCAAGTGGTGGAGCCTCGCTCATCAGATCGTTGACGACGATGATGGCACCGTGGGCGTCCCAGCTTGCCTTGGCCGTCTTACCGGTTGGCAGCTGGCTCAGCTGAACATCCACGCAGTCTTCGACCTGCGCGGCAAATCCGGCATCGTCGGTGATCAGGATCGATTGCGAAGTGGGATCGTGTTCGGCCTGGCTCAGCAGGTCGGCCGCGATCCAGTCGGGATCGTTCTCACCGTCGGCGATCACGAGGATCTCGCTTGGCCCGGCAACCATGTCGATCCCGACCACGCCATAGAGCTGGCGCTTGGCTTCGGCGACATAGGCGTTGCCCGGGCCAGTGATCACATCGACCGAGGCAATCCTGTCGGTCCCGTAAGCGAGCGCACCTACGGCCTGGGCCCCGCCGATCCGCCAAATCTCATCGATCCCGGCGATGTGGGCGGCGGCGAGGACAAGCGGGTTGGATTGACCTTTGGGGGTAGGGGTGGTGACGACCAATCGCTCGACGCCTGCCACGCGTGCTGGGATTGCGTTCATCAACAGCGATGAGGGGTAGGCCGCCCGGCCGCCCGGTACGTAAAGGCCTGCGGCGTCCACCGGCCGCCAGATCGCACCCAACCGAACTCCGGCATCGTCGGTGTAGTCGCGGTTTTCGGGCAGCTGCGCCTCATGATAGGCTCGGATGCGTTCGGCCGCGAGGTCGAGAGCTTCGCGTAGTTCGCCGTCGAGCGCGTCATAGGCTTCACCGCAACGATCAGCGGTGATTATCCAATCGTCATCTTCGACGAGCGAATACCCATCGAAACGCTGAGTAAGTTCGACGATTGCCTTATCGCCACTCGCTTTCACCGAGCCGAGGATGCTGGTGACCGCGCCAGCTACATCGGTATCGGATTCACGGCGCGAATTGACGATCCGTCCGAAGCGCCGTTCAAAATCGGGATCGAGGCTGGAAAGGATGTCCATCAGGCGGCATCCTGGGCGTGGTCGCGCTGTTCGGCGTCTGCCCGAAACGCACTCACCAGCTCGAAGACGCGCGGATCAGTCTTGAGCGCGGCACGATTCACGATCAAGCGCGCGGAAATATCCAGGATACGGCTCGTTTCGACCAAACCGTTCTGCTTGAGGGTCGTACCCGTGGAGACAAGGTCAACAATCTGCCGGGCAAGACCGAGCGATGGCGCCAATTCCATCGCGCCATTGAGCTTGACGCATTCTGCCTGGATGCCGCGCTGTTCAAAGTGGCGGCGAGTGAGGTTCGGATACTTGGTTGCCACGCGAATATGGCTCGCCCCGCTTTCTTCGCCCGTATCGTTTGCGAGGCGGGCGACCGAAAGTCGACAATGCCCGATATCCAGGTCGACCGGGGCGTAGAGATCGGCGTAGTCGAACTCCTCGATCACGTCCGAACCGACGATCCCTACCTGTGCAGCGCCGTGCGCCACGAATGTCGCGACGTCGAAGGCCCGGACCCGGATCAGCCGCATGTCGTCGCGCGTCGTCGCAAAGGAAAGCGATCTGTTGGACTTGTCGTGAAAGCCATCCTCAGGCACGACGCCCGCACGCGCCATAACCGGCAGCGCTTCATCGAGAATGCGGCCTTTGGGCACCGCGAATGTAAGCGGCCCGAAAGCGTCTGTGGATCGATCGGTTGTCATGGTCGCGCGGCACTTAGGCATTGCACCGGCAAAGGGCAATGCCGCGGATCAGCAGGGAGGACAAATGGCAAGCGGCGACATCATGTTGATCGAGGAGTTTGAACGCGCAGTCGAATGGCAGGCTGAACATGCCTTCGAGAATGGCGCCGAATGCACTGCTCGCGTGATCAGGTCGCTCGCCAGGGTCCGTGAAACGGACACCGAATTGGGTCGGCGTATGGCATCGTGGGCCGGGCTGACCCTGAAAGACGCGATGCCGCTGCGGGTGACGGGAGGACTGCACCATCTGGCGCTGACCGGGAGGGACCAACGCCTGCTTCCGGTCTATGCCGGGGCAGTGACCGATCAGGAGGCGGTCGATGCGATCGTGCTCGAATTGGTGGCTGAGCACGATGCCGAGCTTGTGCCGTGGCTCGACGGTCCACCGCAAACGAACGAGGCGGGAAGGTCCGCCAGCATAATGGCGGGGCTGTTGTGGCTAGCGCAGCGCATGGTCCCCCGCTTCGAACTGTTCGAATTGGGCGCGAGTGCGGGCGTAAACACCATGTTGGAGCGCTACTTCTTCAGGTTGGGACGGACCGATGTCGGCCCCCCCGATTCACCAATGCGGATAGCGCCGGATTGGCGCGGCGAAGGTTCTCCGCCACCACCTCCGGACGAGTTTGAAATCGTTGACGTGCGCGGTTGCGACGTAGCGCCGATCGATCTCGCCGATCCCGACAGCGCCCTGCGGCTCAAAGCCTATGTATGGCCCGATGCGCCCGCGCGAATGGAGCGGATCGATGCGGCGATTGCGCTCGCAACTGCCAATCCCCCCGATCTCGTGCAAATGGACGCGGGCGAGTTTGTTCGCGAGATCCTGGCCTGGCCGCGACAGCCGGGCGCCACGCGCGCAATGTTCCATTCCATCATGTGGCAATACATGCCTGCCGAAACTCAAGCTGCGATTGCGGACGCTTTCCACGAAGCGGGAGCGCAGGCCACGCCTGACAAGCCGCTGGCCTGGGTGTCGCTGGAGACCGATCCCGCAACCTTCCGGCACGAGCTGAAGGTTCGCTACTGGAACGGCGGCGAGGACGATGGCAAAACCACATTGCTGGCGCACGCGCATCCGCACGGGGCGTGGGTCGAGTGGGAAGGAGTAACTTAAGGTTGCAATTTGCAACGTAAATGACTATGTCTCGCGCATGACCGACCGACTTCCCTATTCCGATCTTACATTGGATGAGGCGTTGGCGACGTTTCGCCAGGAGCATGATCTCGACGCGAAGTATCGTGATATGCGCAAGGAAGCACAGATGCATTTCGAACGGCACGACATCGTGCATGTGCTGTTCGGCCTCGACACCAGCATTCGCCAGGAAGCGCAGGCGGATGGCTGGACCCTGTTCGGCACCGATATTTCGCGTCGTGACATCGGCGAATTCTTCGACTTGCCCGAGGAGAAGGCTCTGATCGACGAGATCGGCTGGTGGGCCATCACCAAAGCCTATTTCCGCGGGGTACCGGACTATTTCCGGATCGCGTGGCAATCGCGCAAACTAAGCAAGAAATGGCGCTGGTCCGACAACGCCGCCTATCGATCCATGCGGGTCGCGGAAATCCGCCGCGAGTTCGGTATCAGGCGGGCGCTTGCCCGCTAGGCAGACCTAGCCGTCCTCACGCCAGCGGAACTGGAATTCCAGTTCGTGGATCGGGCCTTCCTGTTCGTGCTCGATCGAAAACTCGGTGCCGGCTGGGATGTAGAGTCGCTCATTGTCGACCTGGATTTCGAATGCCTTGTTCTCGCGCAGGGCCTCGACCAGCCGCTCGAGCTTCTGGATATTCTGTTCGGTCGTGTAGGTCTTGGTCACGTCGCGACCGCGAACTGTGTTGTCTTCACTCATGCGGGGGGTCTCCTTGTCCGAGTTCCTCGGACATACGATCTTAAGATTGCAGGAATTTGTCTATCGCCGCATTGACTTTTTCCGGTGCTTCCCACGGGACGAAGTGGCCGCAATCGTGGATCTGCTCTATCGTGAGCGGCTCGATGATCTCGTCCAGCCCGTCAAGGTTGTCCGACGGCAGCGCCAAGTCATCCATGCCCCAGATCACCAATGTCGGAATGGTCAGTTTGGGCAGCTCCGGTGGTGAGAATCCTGCAGGCAGTTCGAACGGCTCGTCCATGGTCGGGACCTGCATCGGACTGGCACGATAATAGTTGAGCATGCCGAACGCCGCGTCCCGATTCTGCCAATCGCGCAGGAGCTGGTCGCGTTCAGCCGGTTCCATCGCTTCGGGCCGGTCCCACTTGACCTCCTTCAACAGCAATCCCGTCAACCCATGATCTTTGACCAGGGCATCGTTGGCGGGGTCGCGGAAGCCTCGAATATATTGGCTCGCCTCGCGCTGGGCGCGATTTGTGTAAAGCAGCTTGCCGAATATCGCGGGATGCGGCGCGTTGGCGACGATCGCGCGCTCCACCCGCATGTGTTGGCCGCCGAGCGCGACGCCCCAGGCAATCGCACCGCCCCAATCGTGTCCGACGATGGTAAACTTGGCGACATTGAGCGCGTCTGCGAGCAGGAAGATATCGCCGATCAGCTTGTCGGGTGTATAAGCCTCGACTTCCTGCGGTTTCGACGATCCGCGATAGCCGCGCTGGTCGGGCGCGATGCAGCGATAGCGGTCCGAGAAGTGGGCGATCTGGTGACGCCAGGTGCGGTGGCTTTCGGGGAAGCCATGCAGGAAGATCAGCACCGGCGCATCGACCGGCCCCTCATCGACGACGTCGAGATGGATGCCGTTGGCGAGGTTGACGCGTTTCTGTTCCATCGCGATCAGCCTTCCTCTTCCATCCGCTCCATGTATCCCCCAGCGACCATGGCTGCGACCTGGTCGAACAGGGCATCGGGCGTACGGCGCATCTCGCCCATGCCCGCTTCCATGCCCTGCGCGACAATGATTTCGCGCTCGCCGGCTGCGATGCCGTCGAGCATCGCCTTGGCCGCATCGGCCGCCGGAATGCCTTCGTCGATGACCTTGTCGGAGCGCCCGCGTTTGGATCCGTCCGCAACCAGAGCATTCCGAGCAACATCGGTGGCAACCGACCCGGGATAGATCACGTGGACGCTGACGCCGGTCTGCGAGAGCTCTCCACGCAGCGCATCGCCATAGCCAGCGAGGCCGAATTTCACCGCGCTGTAGGCGGTGCGCATCGGCACGCCGACCTTGCCCGCGATCGAAGAGATGAAGGCGAGGGCGCCCGATCCGCGCTCGGCCATATGGCCGATCAGCCCCTGCGAGAAGGCGATCTGGGCGGTGAGATCGATGTCGATAATGTCGCGGTAGACCTGCATGTCGGTCTTGAGCGCACGGCTGCGCTGCGAGACGCCGGCATTGGCGAAGGCAAGATCGACGCCGTCTTTCCAGGCGATCGCCTTGGCGGTTGCGTCGGCGAGGGCGGCGTCATCGCGAACATCGAAGGGCAGGATCAGCGTCTCGCCGCAATCGGCGGCGACTTCAGCCAATCTTTCCTCGTCCCGTCCGGACAACACAACATGTGCACCGCGCGAGGCGAGATCGCGCGCCAGTGCTGCGCCAATCCCCGAAGAGGCTCCGGTGATCCACGCCACCTTACCCGAATAATCCATCTTTCTCTCCCGAACTTCTCGTTCAGGGATTGCTGATCGTCTTTGGCACTTCGGGCAAGGGAATAAATTCATCCTCGTCGCCGGGGACCTTGGCAAAGCGGCCTTCGCGCCAGTCCTGCTTGGCCTGATTGATCCGCTCGCGATCCGAGCTGACGAAGTTCCACCAGACGTGCCGCTTGGTGGTGAAGGCCTCGCCCCCGAGCAGCATCGCCCGCCCACCATTTGCGCTCGACAGCGTCATCTCCTTGCCCGGTGCTAGAACGGCCAATTCGTATGGAGTCAGTGCAACGCCATCGACGCTGGCTTCTCCGCCGACCAGCATCACGGCGCGCTCATCGGCATTGGCTTCGATCGGGAGGGCACCGGTCGGCGCGAGTACGATCTCCGCATAGATCGTCTCGGCGTGGGTCGTTGTCGGTGCGCTCTTGCCCCAAAGATCTCCCATGATCACCCAGGCCTTGGCGCACTGGTCCTCGACCATGGGCAAGTCGGTGACCGCTTCGAACGCCGGGTCGATCTCTTCCTTGCCGTCGGGAAGTGCGAGCCAGGTCTGCATCCCGAACATCTTCGGGTTGGTCGCAAGTTCGCCCTTGGGGCTGCGCTCGGAGTGCACGATCCCGCGGCCGGCGGTCATCAGGTTGACCTGACCGGGACGGATCGTCGCGAAGGTGCCGAGACTGTCGCGGTGATCGATCGCGCCTTCGAACAACCACGTGACAGTGGCGAGGTTGATGTGCGGATGCGGGCGCACACCCATCCCATCGCCGCCGGATAAATCCGCGGGGCCGAATTCATCGACGAAGATAAAAGGGCCGACCATTTGCCGCTGACGCGAGGGCAGCACGCGGCGCACTTCGAATTGACCGAGGTCGTGGGTAACCGGGGTAATTGTCTGGGTGATCATTCTTCCAGCTCCTGCTCGATCATGTCAGCGATGGCCTCGGGGTAGACTGCTTCGGGCCATTCTCGAAGTTCGTCCGGCGTGAACCAGCGGTGCTCGGTCATCAGGCACTTTTCCAGTTCGGTGTGATTGGCAGTGTCGATCTTCGCTTCGGCTACGCGGACGAGGTAATAGCGTTCATCCGCACGCACCGGCTCGCCTTCGACAGTCACGAACTCAGGTGTGGTTCGGGCGATCTGGGGGCCGGGATCGGTGGTGATCCCGGTTTCCTCGAACAGTTCGCGCCGCGCCGCGTCGCCGAAGCTCTCGCCTGGCTCGCACTCGCCCCCCGCCGTCACCCAGAATGGCGGCCGGTCCGGCACGTCGAAGCGGAACATGAGCGCGCGGCCTTGCTGATCGAGCACTATGATCCTGGCAGCGCGGCGCACTCGCTTCTTGAGAGGAGCATCCATTACTGCGGCGCGCTCGCGTTGATCGCCACCGCGTGCACGCGCTCGCCGACAATATCGCCCAAAGCCGCAATCACGGCGCGCTGGCGGGCGAGTCGAGTCATGCTCGCAAAGGCTTCCGCTTCGATCACGACTGTAAAGTGCGATTCACCCGAGCCATCGTCGCCCGAATGGCCCGCATGATGGGCGCTGTCATTGATGATTTCGAGCCGCGTTGGGCTGAAGGCCTGCGTTAGCAGGGTGGTCATTTCGTCAGCGATCTGTCCAGCCATGATGGGTTGTCCTTTTTTGCATCCTTGGCAAGTGGGATGAGAAACCCCATTCTCCAAACTTTATGTCTCAATCCAAGTTCCACGGACGCCACGAAAGCGCAGATCGCCGGTGCGAGGCGCCTGGCTGCTGCGAGCCGGGCGAATTCCGCGCACCCGGATTTCGAGCGAACGGGTTCGACGGGCCGGGCGAGTGGCGGTGGTTCTGCCTCGAACACGTAAGAGAATTCAATGCCGGGTACGACTGGTTCGAGGGAATGAGCGCCGAAGAAATCCTGACAGCACAGTCGCCCACGGCCGGCTGGCGCACTGAAAGCCCCGGCTTTTCGCAGCGCGTGCATGTCGACGGGATGCCGCGCTGGGCCGATTTCGACGACCCGCTCGACGCGATCTCGGCGCGCGCTGCCGGGATAAAGAGTAAGGCTCAGCGCGAGGCGGCGATGGCCATGGACGGTCGGTTCTCCAAGGATGAAGCGCAGGCGCTCGAGACCATGGGCCTGGGCCTCGACACCGACCGGCGGCGGTTGCGGCGACGCTATTCCGAACTGGTGCGTCGCTACCATCCCGACCGCAACGGCGGCGACCGCAAGTTCGAAGCGCGGCTTGGCAAGGTGGTCGAGGCGTATCAGTTGCTACGCAAGAGCACGGCGATCGCCTGATCACTCCTCGCACAGGGCGGCGAGTTGCTCTGCGCAAATCTTCCAGCCTTCTATGAAGCCCATGTCCTCGTGCTCCTTGCACGCCTCTTCCGACCAATGCCTCGCGGTGGCTGTGTAGCGGGTGCCATGCACGCCATCCTCGCTGGCGGGCTCGATCTCCCAACTGCCGATCATGAAAGCGGGGGCAGGAATGAATTCGCCATCGATGATCTGGACGGCGTCGGTGCCGACGAAGCGCTTGCCCTCTTCCCAATGTAGCATGAGGCCGTCATTGGGCATTTCCTCGCCGTCGGGACCAATCATGCTTGCGAACCATCGACCGCCCGATTTGCGCTCGAGAACCTTCGTCTCGCATCGCCACGGCGGAGGGCACCACCACTCGTCCTGCCGATCGGTCATGACTTCCCAGACCTTTTCGGGCGGAGCCGCGATGAACCGTGAGACGGAAAGCTCGTTCATGCGTCTTCTCCTGCAAGTGCCGCTTCAATCCCGGCATGGTCGATCTTTACCATCCCCATCATCGCGTTGAAGACCCGGCTGCGGGTGTCGGGGTCCTCGTGGCCAAGACCATCCATCAGCACTTTGGGCGCTATCTGCCAGCGCACGCCGAAGCGGTCCTTGCACCAGCTGCACGCCATTTCCGATCCGCCGTCAGCGGTGAGTGCGTCCCAATAGCGGTCGGTCTCTTCTTGCGCTTCGGTAAAAACCTGAAACGAGACTGCATCGGTGAAGTCGCCTTCGGGCTGCCCGTTCATGGCCATGAAAGGTCGGCCAAGGATCATGAAGCTGATGGTAAGGACGGTGCCCGCCAAACCACCGGGATAGTCATCTGGCGCACGGTCGACGCGCAGGATTTCGCTGTCAGGGAACAAGCCGCAATAGAATTCGCCTGCATCTTCGGCACCGCTCGCGAACCACAGACACGTTGCCATCGGCTGATCAGGCATTGGCCGCTTCCTCGATCAGCTTCTGGTCTACTGCGACCGCTTCGATGCATTTGGGACGGGTGGTGCAGCGCTCCACATAGGCCTTGAACGAGGGACGCTCCGGGACCGAGCCGAACCGCAGGCCCCAGATGAACTGGCTACCGACATAGGTATCGGCCATGGTGAAACGGTCACCCGCAGCCCAGTCGTTCAGTTTGAGCCAGCCGTCGAGCGCGTCCAGCGCCAGTTCGAGCGACCCGAAGCCTGCCATCCCAACCTTATCTTCCGGAACCTCCCAGCCCATGGCTTTGCCGATTATCGCCTGCTCGAGCGGTCCTGACGCGAAAAAGAGCCAGCGGTAGTAGGCGGCCTTCTCCTCGGGCAGAGGCAGCAATCCGATTTCGGGGTGCGTTTCGGCGAGATAGTGGTTGATCGCGGCGGCTTCCGTGATGACGTGGTCGTGGTCACCGTGATGGTGAACCAGTGTCGGAACCTTGTTCATCGGGTTTATGTCTTTGAAGGTCTCGGGACGCGTATCCCATTCCATCACCACATGCTCGTAGTCGGCTTCCGCCTCGTGCAGCGCCCAGCGCGAGATTTGCCCCCGGCTCATGGCGACCGTGTAGAAGGTGAATTCGGCCATAGTGTCAGCCCTCCTTCTTGCCGTGATAGATGTTGCGGAACCCGCCGAAGATCATGCGCTTGCCCTCAAAAGGCATGTCCTCCGGCATTTTCTGCATACGTTCGTCCTGCAACATCTTCTCATGCGCGGCGTCGTGCGTTTCCTTGTCAGGCCATGTGATCCAGGAAAATACGATCTTCTCGTCTTCCTCGGCCGCGACCGCGCGGCGAAAATCGGTGTGCTCGCCGTCGGCGACATCGACTTCCCAATTCTCGGCGATTTCGAGTGCGCCGAATTCAAGGAACATTTCGTTCATCCAGCGCGCCAGTTCCAGATATTCGCCTTCGCGATCGGCCTTCACGCCGAGCACTGCACCCATGACGTACATCGCCACTCTCCCTCCAACACTTGCTGGAAAGCAATGTAGCAGGATTGTGGCGGCTTGGCGTCAGTATTGCCGGAAGGCCCAGCGCAACGTTCGGCCAACGCCCCAGGTGGCGGCGCGAGCGGGGAAGGCGGTGAGGACCGGTTTCTGCAGGCGCAGCATCGAGCGCGCCCAATCCGGTAACATGGCCACCGATTCCGCACGGATTATCGACTGCAAGGCGGGTGGGGTGCCTTTGGGACGTTGGCTCAGCACCAATTGCGCCACCTCCCGCGCTTCCGGAGATGACCGCAGGTCGGTGCGCAGCTCGCGAAAAATCGATTCAGCTTCATTGCGGCTCTCGGGCACCGGATTGGCCCCCAGCGCGCGCGCGATCACCGCGAACTGTCTGTAGTACTCGTCTTGCTCTCTCGAAGGCATGTCGGGCCGGACATGGCGCAGATAGCCCGCGAGGAAACTCTGTGCTTCGACCACGTGCACCCAGGCGAGCGTTCGTGGATTGGCCGCATTGTAGGGCGTACCGTCGGGAAGCGTCCCGCCGACCCTGGCATGGATGCGATTGACCCGTTCGATCGCTTTCATCGCTTCGTCCCGGTGGCCGAATGTCGTGACCGCGATGAAACGCGCGGTGCGGCGCAAGCGACCATGCATGTCTTCGCGGAAATTCGAGTGATCCAGGACTCCCTGCAGCGCATGGGGGTGGAGCATTTGCAGCAGCAGCCCGCGTATGCCGCCGGTCATCATCCCGACCAGATCCGCGTGCACATTGCGGATCGGCGTATCCTTTTCGAAAAGAGCATCGTCGGAAGGTGGGACCGGCTTCTGACCGCTCTGCGTGTCATTGAACACGCCGCGCACTTGCTCGACCAGCCTGAGGCGCAGGGTTTCGATCGGATCGGCCATCGCAGGAAATGTAGTCACAGCAATCGGATATTTCGAGCGCCAACGCCCTTAAACCGCCACGGATCACCACCATCTCCTCTTTCATGAAGATCAACGCCAACTTCGACGAACCCGTTTTCGTCCACACCAGCAGCCTCGAATGGATCGCCTCTCCGATGGTCGGAGTCGAACGCCGCATGCTCGATCGCATCGGAGATGAAGTGGCCCGGGCGACGTCCCTAGTGCGCTATGCGGAAGGCAGTTCCTTTGCCGAGCACACCCATTCGGGCGGCGAGGAGTTCATCGTGCTCGAAGGCGTCTTTCAGGACGAGCATGGCGACTATCCTGCAGGCACCTATGTCCGCAATCCTGTGGGCACCCACCATATCCCGCGCTCGAAACCGGGCTGCACGATCTTCGTCAAGCTGTGGCAGTTCGATCCTGAAGATCAGGAGCAGTTTGCGGTCGATATCAACTCGCTCGATCTGACACCCGATCCGGAACGGCCCGGAGTGCGCGAGGCGATGCTCGCGGATCGGGACTACGAGCGTGTGGCGCTCGAGGACTGGGGCGCCGGGGTTGGCCAGACGATCAAAGAAGCCGCCGGGGGAGAAATTCTGATCCTCGATGGTACGCTGAAGCACGACAACGAGATCTACGCCAAGCACGACTGGTTGCGCATTCCCTCGGGCGAATCGGTGCATTTGATCGCCGGGCCGGATGGGGCGCGGCTATGGATCAAGCGCGGGCATCTTGCGGACATCACCGTCCCAGGCAATTGAGCATTCCGCAGCGTCATTGCGGCGACTTGCAAAATTAGCAGGCGCGATCCGCTTGCAGCCGCCGCCATCGCGCTCTAACCGGTCACCGCGATGAACTCACACTCTTCCGAAGAATTCACCGGCGCCAGCGCCATCCCGTCCGAGCCCGACACAATGGTGGACGTACGCGACACGTTCGGCATCGATATCGACTGGCAGGTTCCCGCCTTCAGCGCGAATGACGAGCATGTTCCCGAACTCGACACGGATTACGTGTTCGATCCCGATACGACGCTCGCGATACTTGCAGGGTTCGCCCACAATCGCCGGGTGATGATTCAGGGCTATCACGGCACCGGTAAATCGACTCACATCGAGCAGGTTGCAGCGCGCCTGAATTGGCCCAGCATCCGTGTGAACCTCGACGCGCATATCAGCCGGATCGATCTGGTGGGTCGCGATGCGATCGTCTTGAAGGACGGGCTGCAGGTTACCGAGTTCAAAGAAGGCATCCTGCCCTGGGCGCTGCAGCACCCTGTCGCGTTGACATTCGACGAATACGATGCGGGGCGTCCGGACGTCATGTTCGTGATCCAGCGCGTGCTCGAGTTTGACGGTCGATTGACGCTGCTCGACCAGAACCGGGTTATCACGCCGAACCCTTACTTCCGCCTGTTCGCGACCACCAACACGGTCGGCCTCGGCGACACGAGCGGACTCTACCACGGCACGCAGGCGATCAACCAGGCGCAGATGGACCGCTGGAACATCGTCGTCGCGCTGAACTACCTGCCTGCCGAAACCGAACAAAAGATCGTCAAGTCGAAGACACCGGACACCGAAGACGGCCTGATCGCCGACATGGTCAAGGTGGCTTCGCTGACCCGGGAAGGGTTCATATCCGGCGAAATCTCGACCGTGATGAGTCCGCGAACCGTCATAACCTGGGCGCAGAATGCGGAAATCTTCAACTCGGTCGGTTTTGCATTCCGCCTCAGCTTCCTCAACAAATGCGACGAATCCGAACGTGCAGTCGTGAGCGAATACTACCAGCGAGTCTTCAACGAAGACCTGCCGGAAAGCGCCGCTAAGGGTTCGTAAATGCTCTTATCCCTAGCACCGCCTTGCAGGCTGGTGTTATAGTCTGCTAATACAGTAGGCGATGGGCATGTTTGAACGATTCCGCAGACGCACCCGCGACAGTGCTTCGCGCGGCGATGCGGGTTATTTTGCCCTCTACGACAGCCAGCGTCCTTATGTAGCCGATGACGATTTTGGCGGTCGAAGCTTCGGGCGGAGCAGCTCGAAATTCGACGCCTGGGACGCGAAACTTTCAAGTCTCGACGGTCACATAGACCGTGAAGAGCGTCGTCGCCTGCCATGGTGGCGTCCGGCACATTGGCGCGGTCGGCGCAAACGCTGGTGGGCGGTCCGGGCAATTGCATTGGCCCTGTTGCTGTTCATTGCCCTCGTCGGATGGCTTGCCGTGACGGCTCCTCTTTCAAAGAGCCTCGAACCGATCGCCGCGCCGCAGGTCACCCTGCTGGCTAGCGACGGAACGCCCATCGCGCGCAGCGGCGCGATGGTGGACGAGCCGGTTGAAGTGGACGACTTGCCGGATCATGTCGTGCAGGCGTTTCTCGCTATCGAAGACAGACGGTTCTATTCGCATTGGGGAGTGGATCCGCGCGGAATCGCGCGTGCGGTTTGGACCGGGCGGGGTGGAGGCAGCACCATCACCCAGCAATTGGCCAAATTCACCTTCCTTACCCCCGAACAGACGCTGACACGCAAGGCGCGCGAGGCGTTGATTGCCTTCTGGATGGAAAGCTGGCTGACCAAGGACGACATCTTGTCCCGCTATCTTTCCAACGCCTATTTCGGCGACAATCAGTATGGCCTGCGTGCGGCCAGCCTACACTATTTCTATCGCCAGCCGGAAAATCTCAGGCCCGAGCAGGCGGCGCTGCTGGCCGGGCTGCTGCAGGCGCCTTCGCGCTACAATCCCACCAAGCACTACGATCGCGCGAAGCGCCGGATGGACCTCGTGGTCGGCGCCATGGTGCAGGAAGGCTACCTGACGCAGGCCGAAGCCGATGCATTGCCCAACCCCCGGCTCGATGTGCGTACCAAGGATAACCTGCCGACCGGCACCTACTTTGCCGATTGGGCGCTGCCGATCGCGCGCAGGGATATGGAAACCAGCTATTCGCGCCAGGTCATTACGACGACGCTGGATGCCCGCCTTCAGGCGCTCGCCAGCCGGGTCACGGGTCGTGCGTCGCTGGGCGATGCCCAAGTGGCATTGGTAGCGATGCGGCCCAATGGGGAAGTCGTGGCGATGGTCGGTGGAAAGGACTACGCCTCATCGCCGTTCAATCGGGCCACGCAGGCAAGGCGCCAGCCGGGATCGACATTCAAGCTGTTTGTCTATCTCGCTGCGCTCGAGGCTGGATGGGAGCCCGACGATTCAGTCGCCAATACGCCGATCGAGAAAGGGAGCTATCGCCCCAAGAATGCGCGCGACACCTATTCGGACACGATAACGCTGGAACAGGCCCTGTTATCCTCCAGCAACGTGGCGGCCGTGCGACTTTTCAACGAAGTCGGCAGCGAGAATGTGATTCGCACAGCAAGGTCGCTCGGCGTGACCTCCCCATTGGCCAAAGGAGACCCGAGCCTTGCGTTGGGCACGTCAAGCATGACACTGCTCGAGCTGACCGCTGCTTATGCGGGTGTCGCAGCCAATGAATTCCCGGTCCGGCCGCACGCTTTCGAACAGGACGACGAAGGCTGGTGGGAATGGCTGACAACGCCGGAAGACAGCTTTTCTGCCGGGACCCACGACGAGATCGAGCGGATGCTGCGTGCCGCTATCAATCGAGGCACCGGGCGGGCGGCAACGCTGCCGATCGCGAACTACGGCAAGACCGGCACGACGCAGAATTATCGTGACGCGCTGTTCGTCGGCTATGCCGGGGATCTCGTGGTCGGAGTGTGGGTCGGCAACGACGACAATTCGCCGCTAGACAGGATAACCGGCGGCGGATTGCCGGCGCGAATCTGGAAGGATTTCATGCGCGGCGCCCTGTCGCTGAAGCCCGCACCAAGTCCCAGTGCGTCGCCTGATCCGCAAGGCCCTGTGCAGCCCTTCGACATCGAAGAAGGGGCGGAAGTGCCGCTCGGCGACGACGGGGCGACATTGCGTTTCGAAGACGATGGCGTCGCAATCGAGACCGAGATCGACGGAGTGCCGGTGGAGTTCCGCTTGGGCGAGGACGGCCTGATCGTGGAGCCCCTCGATCCCGACGACTAGTCCTCGCAACTAGCCCATCAGGATATTCATGATAGCCGTGGCGATCGGACGGTTGCGATCGTCCTGCCACGCTTCGACCGACAGATTGGCATTGCGCCGACCCAGGCGAGTGATGCGGGCGAGCGCGAAAGTCTGTTTCTGTTTACCCGCCGAAAGATACTGGACCGTGATGTTGATCGGCTTGAGTTGCGGATTGCGTCCTTCGCGCACGAGAACGGCGCGCAACGCTGCATAGCCGGCATTTTCGAGCAGGCCGGCCGTCGCCCCACCGTGGAAATGCCCCGGACGGCCTTCGACGTTGGGGCCGAAATCGACTGTGAGAACGGGCAGGTCGTCTTCGAGCGCGTGAACTTCGATTCCGAGTGCCCGCGCATAAGCGGGCAAGACCAGGTCGCGCGCGGGATCACTCATCGGTGCCACCTTCCGACTTGGCGGTTTCCATCTTCTGACGCGGATCTGACGCGATCGTCATGAAGACGCCCGCAACATGCGCTACGGGATCGTCCGGATCGCCATCATGCGCAATACCGCGCACAAAGGCAGCCGAGCGCGTGGTGCGGTAGCATTCGACCCGACCGTATACCGCCCCGCGCTCACGAGCTGGACGCTGATAATCGACCCGCAGATCGAGCGTCGCAATCGGAGTGAATGATCCGGTCGTCTGCCAGATCGACATTCCGCTTGCCATGTCCATCAGGCTGACGATCGGGCCCGAGGCGAGAACCGGTCGATCGGGCTCGCCAAGCAAGTCTTCTCGCCAAGGAAGTTCGAGCTCAACCCAATTTTCACCGTGGTCGCGATAGGTCAGACCGAGCCACCCGGAATGGCCATGGCGAAAGAAGAATTTCGACGCTTCCTTGGGGTCAAATCGGGCCTGTTGCGAACTCATGCTTCGCCCTGTGCGATGAGTTCCGTTTCATTACAATGTTTTAATTTTTGCAACAGTCGTTTCTCGGTCACTTTGGCTTCGCAGCCGGACATTCCGTTCGCTGCGAGACCCAAGGAGCGACACATGCCAAAGATTGATCTTTCCTCGATTCCCGGGCTGGACAAGGCTCAGGCCTTGTACGGTTCGCTGACGTCCGACGAAGGTGGATCGCCCGATCCCATCGTCGACATCATGGTTTTCATCTACGAGACCACACCGCCTCCGCCCCCCGGCCTGTTCTCCTGAGGCTGCGAGCGGGCGATGAATGTGCATCCGGCCATTCGGGCGCTGCGGGGCGATTGGGCCTCGCAGCGCCGAGCTCAAGCAGCGCTTCAACAGGCCGTGGCTGCCTGGTATGGGAGTGGGCTTTCACGAGACATAGAGAAGGATTTGAAGCACTATGGCGGAGGCGCGGAGCTGGCCGGTTGCGCTTCGCTTCTTGGCGTTTTGACGGATCATGGCGCGGCGCTCGATTGGGTCCGTGGATTGATCGAACGGCTGATTCCGACAATGTGCGAGGAACCGTTGGGCGACCTGCCGCTGCGGTTCGGCTGTTCGGAAGGTTTTGCAACGATACAACTGTTTTCCGCTGGCCGGGCCGTACTGAGTATGGTGGCGTACGACCCCCCGCAGCGGCGGAGCCGTCCGGAAACGGTGTTGCTGGTTGATCGAGAGAGCACGGAATTGCTGCTCTGTGGACAGGCCGAAGGCGTGTCGCATCATTGCGAAGACCCTGGGAATGACCGGGTCGACTTTGCAACCTGCACCCACTGCTGGCGGGAAGGTGACCAGATCGAACTGACCGCCGGTGATGCACGACACCTACTCAGGTTCGACAGAACAATCCTGACACTGCAGCTCATGCGGTCGGCCGAAATCCCGAAAGTGACACGCAAATTCAACCTGAGTGACGGGCGACTGCTCAGCAGTGCTAGCGGCGACAAGCAGGCCAGCCGCGATCAGATGGCACTAAATGTGCTCGGCGCAATGCCGGATTGCGGCGCTTTCGAAACGATGGAGCGACTTGCACTGGATACAACACGTGATCTCGACTTGAGGTGGGAGGCCGTGCGCCAATCGCTGGCGCTGAACTCGGTACGCGGATTTGCAGTGCTTTCTACCCTAGCGCGACGACCCAAGGATCCGCTCGCCCTGCCAGCGGCACGGCTCCGATCGCAGTTGATCGCGGAGCATGCCGGCCTCGCAAAGCTTGATCGGGAGGCTGCGTGATGCCTCGATCCATCGAAATGGAAGATACAAGCGATTGCTCGCTTGGCGACGCGACGGACGCCTTGGCCGCGCTGGATTTCGATCCGACTTGCGAAGAACGCCTCGGCGAAGCGGCGCGTTGGTTGCGCCGTCTTTCAAACAACCGCAGGTTTCTCGGCGAACTGCTGATCGATCAGTTGGCCGGGCGCGGCAGTGCGGTGGTGGACACCGGTTACAGCCCGCAAGCGATTGTCCTCAGTCGACATTGCCAGGGCAAAACCGGCGGCATGTTCCTGCGCGCCAATATCTGGCCGGCCGAGCATGATTTGTGCTTCCGCACGAGCGGTGCGCGCAGTTTCGTCTACGGTGTGCCGCACGATCACGACTTTTCATTCCTGACCTGCGGCTATCTCGGGCCTGGCTATCGCAGCGACTATTACGAATACGACTATTCCAGCGTCGCGGGGCATCCAGGTGAAAAGGTCGACCTGAAATTCGTCGAGCGCAGCGCGCTCGACGAAGGCAAGTTGATGCTCTACCGGCGCCATCTCGACATTCACAGCCAGATTCCGCCGGAGCGTCTGTCGGTATCGCTGAATGTGATGCATATCGACCCAGCACAAAGCTGGTTCGACCAATATGGCTTCGATCTTGAGAAACGGGAGGTAGATCGCCTGCTCAGCCCCAATGCGAATGAGGCATTCTTGCGGGTCGCGGTGGCGACTGGCATAGGCGAGGCCTTCGAATTCGCCGAGTGGATGGGCAATACCCATCCAAGCGATCGGCTTCGGTTGGCGAGCTTGGAAGCTAGGGCCGCTGTGCTCGAAGGCGCTGCCCAAGTGGACCAATTGTGGCGCGTGGCGGAGACGAACGGAAGTCGGATGGTGGCGGCATCGGCCGGCCGAAAGAGACGGGAGCTAGCTTCGACCTAGCCTCTCGCGAAGCCGTCGGTGATCAAGACATAGGCGACCACTGCGATCGTGAGCATCAGCATAACGATAAGGCATCCGGTTTGAACCTTCTTCGGGAGGAATGCGAACAGGTCGATCTCATCGAACACGCTTGTCCCCTAAATCACGCCACCGGCCAGCCGATCGATGGCACCCTGCAGGATGACAGCTGCGGCGTGACTGTCGATCCTTTCCGCCCTTTTGGCGCGGCTCATGTCTTGGCCGATCATGGCGTCTTCGGCCGCTTTGGTGGACCAGCGTTCGTCCCACAACAAGATCGGCAATTCAAAGGCCTCGGAGCAATTGCGAGCGAAGGCACGACTGGCTTGGGCACGAGGGCCTTCGCTGCCGTCCATGTTTCGCGGCAGGCCCAGTACCATTCCCTTGATGGCGCGCGCCGCGATCAATTCGGCAAGAACGGCCTTGTCACGGGTCCATTTTCCCCGCCCAAGGGTCTTGCCATTGGTCGCAAACCGCCAACCTGCATCGCTGGTGGCGGTGCCGATCGTCTTGGTGCCAAGATCGAGACCGAGCAGCGCGCCGCCCTCCGGCAACGCTTCGGCGAAATCGCTGGCCGTTTCGGTAATCAGGAGCCGCTCGCTGCAGCCAGTGCGTTGGCGCGCCGGGCTACGTCGGCTTTGGTATTCGCCCAGAAAAGAGGGATGTCGTAGACGTGGTAATTGTTGCCGGGCAAGACGTACGATCCGAGCTCCGGCGGGTCTCCAATCAAGAGCAGCCCGCGATCGTCGCATCGCGCCGGCACGGCGTTGGGGACCAGCTCACCGTTGGAGATGCTGTCATCCGGTACGAGCGTCCCCAGGTTGGCGTTCGCAGGCGCTTCGCCGCCGTACATTCCCGTGAGCGGATTGGTGCAAAGGATCTGGCTGTCGCCGCGCAGGGTCCCGTCCAGCCCTTCGGAGTTCGAATAGGCTTCGATCACCGACGACGGATCGGCCGGCTCGGCGAAGCTGGACCATGACAGGATGCAGCCAGTCTGAGCGGGCGTAGCGCATGCGGCGATGCCCATCGCCGGCAAATCGTGCTCGACCGAGATAGGCCAACCGATTGCATAAGCCGCCACCAGGCGGTCCTCGGCGGACGTATCCATCACCTCTTCGCGCAGCAGACGAAGCAGGTGCAGTGCACCCTGGCTGTGTCCGGCAAGGACAATTGGAGTGTCTTGGTCGAGCGAACTGAGGAAGTATCGATACGCCTCTTTTACGTCTTCATACGCGGCGTCGATCGCTTGCTGGCCTTCCGGCTCGTCGGTCAGGAATGCACCCATCGTCGCCTGGCGATAACGCGGCGCCCAAATCTCGCTGGCGGCGTTGAAAGGGCTGGCCATTCCGCGGACATAAATGCGCGCGATGCGCTCCGCTTCCTCGTCGGCATTGCCGCCGATCGGAGCGTTCCAGTTCTCGCGACTGAGATAGCTGGTGGGATGGACGAAGAAGACGGCGAAATCCGCAACATCGCCCGCGGCCCGTGGATCGATCGGGCGCGAGCCGGTTGTTTCCAACGGACCCGGGCGGCCCAGTGTGCTTTCGGCGGCCGGATTGTCGGGTGACGGCGGCACGTCTGCCGCACGCTCGGCCAGTGCCGGTTGCCAGCGGGCAGGATCGTTCACTCCGATTCCTGGGCGGGAGTACCACAGCGCCGGGTCTTGGTAAGCATTTACTTCGAGCGGTTCGGTCGGTGTGAATTCCGTCGTCGGGACAAGCGCCAAGGCTGCCAGATCGTCTCTGAACATCTGGAATCCGATGGCGCCCACAAGGATGGCTACAATACAAAAGGCGACGAAATAGAGGAACTTTCTGGCCATATTCGTGCGGTTCTTCGCCTATTCGGAAGCGCCGGACTGTTCGGCCACTGGCGGGCGCAAAGTGGTCCATGCGCGATCGCCGCGCATGCTTGAAAACCAACTAAGCGGGTTCCACGTCGTCGAACCGTCGAGCGAGAAAGTAATGAACTCAGCCCGGCCACCGATATTCTCGAGCGGTATTGCGCCGCCAAGTCCACGTGCGGCGGCGGGTGCGCGGCTGTCTGCCGAATGGTCGCGATTGTCGCCCATCGCAAACACGTGGCCCTCGGGAACGATCACCGGGCCATGGTTGTCAAGCGGCTGGTTCCTGTGATCGATGACGAGATAGCTTGCGCCGTTCGGTAAGGTTTCGCGATAGGTATCGGGTTCGAAATACTGCGAACCATCGGGACCGGTCTCCCGATAGGCTTCAAAATCCGACAGGCAGGGTTCCATCAGACCGTTGCTCGAGCACAGCAATTCAGGCTCGAATGGAATCCGGTGTGGCGGAACGACTTCGCGTTTCACCGGCTCGCCATTCAGGATGATACGCCCATCGCGCACTTCTATCGTGTCGCCGGGCAGCGCCACCACGCGCTTGATGTAGTCCTCGTCCCGCTGCGGGTGCACCGGGATGACGATGTCGCCATATTCGGGTGTCGCGGGCAGAATTCGCCATTCCCCGCGCGGCATCATGTGAAAGCTCACTGAGGCCCAGGACCAGCCGTAGGGGTATTTGCTCACGACCAACCGATCGCCGACATAAAGGGTCGGCATCATCGAAGTGGAAGGAATGTAGAACGGCTTGGCGACTAGGCTGTGGAATGCCAAAACGGCGAGGAGCATCAGTGCCAGTCCTCGTGCTTCTGCAAACCAGTTGATCTTCTTATCGGTCGCATCGTCGCTGCCTGGCTCGACCGGTTTGGCCTTGTTGGCATTGGCCTCGCTGGATTCGGCCTGGGGGGTTTCGATCTGGTTCACGGTGCGGGTTTCGTAAAATCGTCTTTGTTCAAAGGCTCTTGGCGTGCGCTTCGATAATCACGAAGGCCTGCGCCCATGGATGGTCGTCGGTTAGGGTAAGATGAATGTGCGCCTCATGGCCCGACGGAAGCAATTGTTCAACCCGCATTGCGGCTCCGCCGGTGAGGGCAAGGGTGGGCGCGCCCGACGGGGCGTTAACCACGCCGATATCCTTCATAAAGACACCGCGCTTGAACCCGGTTCCCACCGCCTTGCTGAACGCCTCCTTTGCTGCGAAGCGCTTGGCGTAGGTTCCGGCAATGGTGAACGGGCGACGCCGGGCCTTCGCGCGCTCGATCTCGGTGAAGACGCGATTCTCGAAGCGTTCGCCGAAACGATCGAGAGAATTCTGGATTCGTTCGATATTGCAGAGGTCGGAGCCAAGGCCGATGATCATGAGCTACCCTTCGTTGCGTCCCGACCAAATGGCTTGGTGTCGACGAGATTCAATTTGTGCCCCGCACAATCAGCGCGCCGAGGAGCATGAGCGCCATGACGTGCAACATCACCTGGCTCTTGAAGAGCGGACTGGCGAAATCGCCCTTGGCGAATTTGAGCGAACCGACGTAGCCGAAAATCTGCAGCGCGACCCAGCCGATCGCGAAAGGCACCAGGACTTGCGATTGCAGCGCGAAGCCGAGAAAACCGATGGCAAGAAGGAACAGGACGGCTGCCGCCAATGCCCAGAGCTTCTGCTCCCCGGTCAACTCAGGCAGGTCCTCGGCCACCGGGTCAGCGCGCCTCATCCATCAATTCGCGCATCCGGCGGACCGCCGACTCCAGGCCGGTGAAAACGGCCTCACCGATCAAATAGTGCCCGATATTGAGTTCGGCCAGTTGCGGGATGGCGGCGATCGGCTGGACGTTCTCGTAGGTCAGGCCGTGCCCGGCATGCGGTTCAATCCCATTCTTTGCGGCGAGTGCAGCCATATCGTTGATGCGGCGCAACTCCTTGGACGTGCGTTCGCTATCGCCATCCAGGATCGCGTGGGCATATTCGCCGGTATGGAACTCGACGACGGGTGCGCCGAGCCGCAAGGCGGCATCGAGCTGTCTCTCGTCTGCTTCGATAAACAACGAAACGCGAATGCCGGCATCGCGCAGCCTGTCGACTATCGGCACCAGGGTGTTGTGGAGGCCTGCCGCGTCCAGCCCGCCTTCGGTGGTACGTTCCTCGCGCTTTTCCGGAACGATGCAGGCGGCATGCGGCTGATGGCGAAGAGCGATCGAAAGCATTTCCTCGGTCGCTGCCATTTCGAGGTTAAGCGGCAGGTCTGTAGCGTCCTGTATGCGTTTGAGATCCTCGTCGCGAATATGTCGACGGTCTTCGCGTAAATGCGCGGTGATGCCGTCGCCCCCCACACTTGCAACGATCTCGGCAGCGCGCACAGGATCCGGGTGATCCCCGCCGCGCGCATTGCGGATGGTCGCGACGTGATCGATGTTGACGCCCAACCTGAGGGAATTGGGGCGACTGAAATTGGTCATGAAGGTACTCCGCAGGCCAGCATCGCGACGGCTTTGGCCATGAAGCCTTCACCGGCCCAGATTTCGCCGAATTCGAATTTTGGATCGACTGTCGCAAGGACCATCGATCGCTTCAGTTCCGGTAGCATGATGTTGTGCATCCGGTATTGTCCGATCTCGCCCTTGCGCTCGGCCACTACGACGGGAGCATCGCATCCCTGCGGCTGTGTCTCGAACACCCACTGGCCCAGCGACATGAAGCCAAGAGCGGGGTCGCCTTTCCACATCTCAACCATCGGATCGTCCGGCTGGCCGTATTTGTACATCACATTCCAATTGAAGAAAATCATGTCCTGCAGCGTACCGCCGAGAGCACCCGATGCGCCGTATCCGGGCAGCACCTCGCTTTCGGGAGAGCGCATCGCGTAGAATTGTCCGGTATTTTCGGGTCGGATGAACGCACGTTCGACGAGTTTTCGGCCTTCGTCATCCCCTTCCTCGAAGACGATGCCCTCCTGTCCGGCGAGCATATATTCGACCGATTCGTAGCTGAGTTCGTCGAAGGCGGCCCCCAAGACAATGTAATCGCAATTATTGTAGCTCCAACCGGTCTTGGGCGGAGCGGACCTACCGCGTAGGCACCAATCGAGCCCGTACTCGTCGGGATTGTTGTAGAACGCCGGCCAGCCGTTTTCTTCCTTTGGCGTGTCTTCAGGATTGCGCAAGCCGGAGCGGTGCTGGAGCAATTCGCGGATTGTTGGAACGCGGCCTCCGCGTCGGCTTATGCCGGGGACAAAGCGCGAAATCGGCGTGTCGAGGCTGGTGTTCTCGATCGCCAGTTCGCCGAGGAGCCGCGCCGCCAGGATCTGCTTCGTCACCGACGCGTAGGGCCAAAGTGCGGATTCTCCGACCAGCGGGACGTAGCCTTCCCGTTCCATATCCGGGCTGACGGCGATCGACATCTGGAGATCGCCCATGTCGATTGCAATTTCTCCCTTGAATCCGAGCGAGAATGCAAATTGCTGGATCTTCTGCGCTTGCGCGAACCATGCAGTCGCCTGTCGATCCGATTTGGGTTCGCCAAATGGCAATTGAATCTCAACCGGCTCCGAACCCACCGTCTGCGCATAACCAGTTTGTGCGGCGAAGGTGGCCAAAGCTACGGCGAGGAGCGCGCGGTGCATGCAGTCTATTCCTTCCGGCTACCAGGCTTGGTGACAGCTACGCGTGCGAGGTCTTTGGGGATGTCGCTTTCGTCATAAGTGGGGAAGTCGATCGCGACCAAGGGGTAGAATGGTACACCGAGATCGGATCGGCCCCCGGATCGGTCGACCAACGAGCACTCGGCGATGACCTCGCCACCTTCACGTGCCACCGCGGCGATCGCTTCACGGCTAGAGAGCCCGGTGGTGACGACATCCTCCACCATCAACACCCTCGAACCCGGTTCCAATGCAAAGCCGCGGCGCAGATGGAAGGCACCGTCGGGCCGTTCGAGAAAGAGCGCATCTTTGCCGAGCGCACGACCGATTTCGTGTCCCATGATGATGCCGCCCATCGCTGGCGAGACCACGACATCGACGCTGTCGAGTACTTCGCGAGGGATTTGTGCACAGGTGGCTTCGGCGAGCCTCGCTGCGCGGGCCGGGTTCATAAGCACCCGTGCGCATTGCAGGTAGTGGCCGCTATGCCTGCCCGAAGAGAGCTTGAAATGCCCTTCCAACAACGCGCCGCAGCTGCGGAATTCTTCGAGGACCTGCTCGGTCGAAAGCGTCGCTGCCATTGGCGGAATAACCCCTAAAAAACCTGTATGGTTGCATCAACTTGCGCGTGCCACATGGGGCCTTGCATATTTTTCTCCCTAGAAGCGCTTGAGGCACTGGGCAAGCGCGGCTAAGGGGACCGATGAAGCTGGCAGAAATGCCGGTTGCAGCGCTGTACGTGCAAGGGGTCCAGGGACCCTGCAGACTCGGCAGCATGGGATCAAAATCGAAAGCTTGTTTAGGCACACTATGATGGGTCAGATGCTCACCCGCGCGAAACTAGGGACGACGGCGCTTCTGTTGGCGCTTGCAATTGCGTTTGCGGGGATGCTCGCACCACAAAGCGCATTGGCACAGGAAGCCGCTGAGGACGCTGCAGCGGAAGCTGTCGCAGCTGTTCCGGCAGAAGCCGAAGGCGGATATGTCCCGATGGCACCGACGGAAGGCAAGGGCATGCCGACCGCGTTTGAAGACGACGCGATCATGTCGATGAGTTTCCAGGACCAGTACACCGAAGATGGCGCCTTTGCGCTCGCGATGCACGATTATCTGCTGCTCCCGATCATTACGGTGATCAGCCTGTTCGTGCTGGGGCTGCTGCTCTATGTTGTGATCCGCTACAATCGCCGTGCAAACCCGGTGCCGTCGAAGACGACGCACAACACCATGATCGAAGTGGTGTGGACGGTCGTGCCGGTGCTGATCCTCGTCGTGATTGCCGTGCCTTCGATTGCACTTCTCGCTGCTCAGTACGAAACACCGCCGGAGGACGCCGTTACTATCAAGGCAACCGGCTATCAGTGGTATTGGGGTTATACCTATCCCGATCATGGCGAGGTGGAAGTCATCTCGAACATGCTTTCCGATGCCGATGCTCTTGCGAATGGGGAACCGGCGCAGCTCGCGGTCGACAACCGCATGGTTGTGCCTGCGGGCGTTCCGCTGCGTATCCAGGTGACTGCTGCCGATGTGATCCACGCCTTCGCCGTGCCGTCGCTGTGGTTCAAGATGGATGCCGTTCCCGGGCGTCTGAACGAGAAGCTGCTGACGATTGAGGAACCCGGCGTGTATTATGGCCAGTGCTCCGAACTGTGCGGCACCCGCCACGCTTATATGCCCATCGCCGTCGAAGCGCTTCCTCCGGAAGAGTTCGCCGTCTGGGTGCGCGAGCAAGGCGGTACGATGCCCGGCGAGGAAGAAGTCGAAGCGACTCCTGCGGAAGATGCGGCGGAAGCTGAAACCGCTGAAGAGCCCGCGACCTGATCGCCGAACCGAATACGAACGAATACGAACCTGAGAGAATCTGAACGATGGCCACCACCGCAGAAGGTTTCGAAGCCCACCACGACGATCACGCCCACGATGCGGATCACAAGCCCGGCTTCTTCGCCCGCTGGTTCATGTCCACCAACCACAAGGATATCGGCACGCTCTACCTGATCTTCGCGATTTTTGCGGGCATCATCGGCGGCGCGATTTCCGGCGTAATGCGGATGGAGCTGGCTGAACCGGGTATCCAGTATCTGCAGTTCTGGGCCGATTTCATGGGCAACACGCCCGGCGATACGAACGCCGCTTTGCACATGTGGAACGTGTTCATCACCGCGCACGGCCTGATCATGGTGTTCTTCATGGTCATGCCGGCAATGATCGGCGGCTTCGGCAACTGGTTCGTCCCGCTGATGATCGGTGCGCCGGACATGGCGTTCCCGCGTATGAACAACATTTCGTTCTGGCTGACCGTTGCCGGCTTCCTCAGCCTGATGTTCTCGCTGTTCGTGCCGGGCGGTGCCGCGACGGGCGCAGGCGTAGGCTGGACGGTCTACGCGCCGCTATCGACCACCGGCGCTCCCGGACCGGCGGTCGACTTCGCGATCTTCTCGCTGCACTTGGCGGGCGCAGGTTCGATTCTGGGTGCGACCAACTTCATCACCACGATCTTCAACATGCGCGCGCCGGGCATGACCCTGCACAAAATGCCGCTGTTCGTCTGGTCGGTGCTGGTCACCGCATTCCTGCTGCTGCTTGCGCTTCCGGTGCTTGCCGCTGCCATCACGATGCTGCTGACCGACCGTAATTTCGGTACAACCTTCTTCGATCCGGCCGGTGGCGGCGACCCTGTCCTGTACCAGCACCTGTTCTGGTTCTTCGGCCACCCCGAGGTCTACATCATGATCCTGCCGGGCTTCGGCATGATCTCGCAGATCGTGGCAACCTTCAGCCGCAAGCCAGTGTTCGGCTATCTCGGCATGGCTTACGCCATGGTTGCGATCGGAGTTGTCGGATTCATCGTGTGGGCGCACCACATGTACACAGTCGGCCTCGACGTGAACACGAAGATGTACTTCACCGCCGCGACGATGGTGATCGCCGTCCCGACCGGTGTAAAGATCTT
>JAAUYH010056853.1_pt1 | contig 68551 bp, 59 predicted proteins | sample 7278061 | NCBI WGS metagenome assembly JAAUYH01 (sample SAMN14350203, study PRJNA611818) | marine sediment metagenome | isolation source: surface marine sediment (0.6m) | place: French Polynesia: Moorea | collected 2018-08 | reverse complement strand
TGCCGCCGTTGCCGTCGGTTACGGTGTAGCTGAAGGTGTCGGTCGCGGTTGCGCCGACGCCGAGGCTCTCGAACTGGCCGTTCGGATCGTAGGTGAACGTGCCGTTGCCGTTATTGGTGACCGTTCCGGCGGTTCCGGTGGTGTCGAAGGCGCTTACGCTCAGCACGTCGCCTGTGTCGGGATCGGTGTCGTTGGCCAGCACGCTGGCGGTGATGACGGCGGTGTCTTCGTCGGTCGAGGCCGTGTCGTCGTTCGCCGTGGGCGCGTCGTTCACGCCGGTGATCGTGACCGTCACAGTCGCGGTGTCGGTGCCGCCGTTGCCGTCGGTTACGGTGTAGCTGAAGGTGTCGGTCGCGGTTGCGCCGACGCCGAGGCTCTCGAACTGGCCGTTCGGATCATAGGTGAACGTGCCGTTGCCGTTGTCGGTGACCGTGCCCAAGGTTCCAGTGGTGTCGAAGGACGCCACGCTCAGGATGTCGCTGGTGTCGGGATCGGTGTCGTTGGCCAGCACGCTGGCGGTGATGACGGCGGTATCCTCGTCGGTCGAGGCCGTGTCGTTATTCGCCGTCGGACCATCGTTCTCACCGTTGATGGTAAGGTCGAAGGTCTGGATCGTCACGCCGCCATTGCCATCGTCCGCCGTGACGGTAATTGTCTCGACCGCGGTTTCGCCGACGGCCAGATAGTCATAGGCGGTGCCCGGATCGAAGCTGTAGTTGTATTCCTGTCCGGTGCCCAGCGGCGACGGGACCGACGTCGGCACGCCGACCTGGGTCAGCGTGCCGCCGCCCGAGACGCTCGCGGTTACAGCGGTGGTGTCGCCGTCGAAATCGTAGATGCCGAGCGCGAAGGCAAGAATCGAGTTTTCACCGGTGGATTGCGGGGCGCCGGTGATCAGCGGGGCGTTGTTGAAGCCATCCAGCCGCAGACTGAAGTCATTGAACTGCAGCACCTCGATCCGCCGCAACTCATCCGAACCTTCATCGCCGTCTGCGAGGTTCAGGTCGGTGACATAGGTGCGGTTACCATTGCCGAACGAAATGGCGTAATCGAGGATCGAGCCGGAGTACACGGCGGCGTCGAACCCGTCGGGGCCTCCCGAATCATTATGGCCATCGATGGTGTCGTTTCCGAAGCCGCCGGTCAGCGTGTCGTCGCCGTTGTTGCCGTGCAGTGTGTCGCTGAACGCACTGCCGATAACGGTATCGTCGCCGTTATTGCCGTTGACTTGGACCGATCCAGTGGCGCCTGACTGATCGATAAAGTCGTCGCCGTTGGTGCCATTGATTGCCATCGAATTACCCCCGCTGAAATACGATCTCGGTATCCAGCCTAGCACAAAAATTCGCCATGTCCCCACCAAAGAGTCATGTCAGTCACCTAGCTGACATCCCGTCCGGTTTCAGCGGAAAAAGGATGAAAAAATAATGGATTACCTGCCCGACCTCCGCGTGCACTCGCCCCGTCGGGCGGATGGCAGGCAATCCGGTCGGCGCGCCGTCACAACGGATTGACATGTTATGGTTGAGCGAGGGTTTCCCGCAGAGCTTAATGATAGAAGATTCCGGCGCAGATGGGTGGCGAACCGTTGGCCGATTCGGCGCGGGACCGGTAGCCGGCGGCATCAGTGATCTGGTTTGCGGAACCAATGCTCCGCATGGCCCGAGAGACGCGCCGCGGCATCGGTTGCGGGCGGCGCCCGCGCGGCCGCGCGAGGTCAAGCCCGCGGCCCGGCATCTCCCGTCATCGCCGCCGCCCGATCCGCGATATCCCTCCGTCTCTTCTGCCCGGGCCTTGTTGTCCGGCCCGGGAAACGTGCTATACGACCCTACCGATATCTGCGGCCGAAGGCTGACGGCCGGCGGATCGCCAAGTGATTTTCAGGGAGGTTTTTTCATATGGGCGAGCCGTCGCCGTGCTTGCTTTCCACCTTGCGGCACCGCGCCCCGAGTGACGCGGCAGACAGCATCGACAGCCCTGTCAGCTCTCCGCAGAACCGACATTGCCGGTGCATGGAGCCTCGGCCCTAAGTGTTGGACGCTCACAGGAAAAGTAATGATAAAAGAAAGACTTAAAGGAGATTACCTATGACAGATTCCGCATGTTTCACCCCGTCCCGCCGCGCCGTTCTGAAAGGCGCCGTCGCCGGATCGCTGATCCTGGCCGCACCGGCCACCCTGCGCGCGCAACCGACATTCGTGCGCAAGAACCTGACCGCGCCCGAGGCCAAGGCCGATGTCGACAGCTATCGCGACGGCGTGCGCGCCATGCTGCAGCTCGACCCCGATCATCCCCATAACTGGTACCGCAATGCCGTGACCCACCTGATCGACTGTCCGCACGGCAACTGGTGGTTCACCGTCTGGCACCGCGGCTACCTGGGCTATTTCGAACAGACGATCCGCAAATTGTCCAAAAACCCGGAATTCGCGCTGCCCTACTGGGACTGGACGACCGAGCCGCGCATCCCGCCGCAGTTCTTTTCGGACCCCAACAGCAGCGATCCGAATTTGCGGCAGAATGCGCTGGATCCGACCAGCGACCTGTTCGTCGACGGGTTCGCCGCCTTCGAGGCGACCCATAAAGAGGCCTATCGCAAGATCTTTGCCGGTTTCGATGCCGAACAGATCGCACAGCTGACCCTGCGCAAGAACACCCAGGATCCGATGAATCCCATCGGCAAGATGGAGTTCGACATCTTCTGGGACGGCTGGTGGAACAGCATCGCAGGCAATTTCCAGTGGACCCGCGCAACCTCGCGCGATCAGACCCCGGCGGCGCCGGATCTGACCGGCCGTGCCGCCCTGGACGTGCGCGAAAGCGTGATCCGCACGGCGATCAGACCGCCGCGTTTCGTGCTCGTCCCGGCCAAGCTCGACGCACAGGGCAATGTGATCGAGGCCGCAAAGGCCGGGTTCAACAGCGTCGTTCTGGCCAGCCATCACGGCATGTCGCGGTCGCAGGCCACGCTGGAGTTGCAGCCCCACAACCAGGTGCACAACAACATGGGCATGATCAACGACGGCATCATGCCGTCGAACCTGTCGCCCGGCGATCCGATCTTCTTCATGCACCACGGCAATGTCGACCGGATCTGGGACGTCTGGACCCGCAAGCAGGCCGGCCAGGGGCTGCCGATCGGGCCGCTGCCGCAGGATGAAACGGCCTATTTCGACGAAAAGTTCGTGTTTTTCATCGATGCCAACGGTGACTATGTGCGGCAGAACACCACCGCGCGGGACTATTTCGACAAGACCCGCTGGGGCTACGGCTATACCGCCGGCACGGGCGAGGATTTGGCCGGTGCGCCGCTGATCGCCTCGAATTTCACCAATGCCAGCGGCGGGATTATGGCCAATGCCCGCTTCGACAACAGCGTGTCGGGCATCGCAGCGCTCAGCCTGTCGCAGGACTTCGCCAAGACGGTCACCGATCCCGGCGCCACCGAAAGCCATGTGGCGCATATCACCTTCGTGCCGCCGGCCCAGGTGTCCGGCGTCACCTTCGACGTATTCGTCTCGCCCAAGGGCGTCGCGCCCGACACGTCCGCCGGCAGCCCCGAACGCGCGTCTTCCTTCGAGTTCTTCGGGATGACCGCCCGTGGTCCGATGGACGGCATGGCAAGCGAACCGGCGACGGTATCCGTGGATATCACCGACGCCCTGAACCGGCTCGAGGATCAGGGCATCATCGCGGCCGGAGCCGATATCGACGTTACAATCCGGGTCGCTGCCGATACGGGCGCGACCAAGGCCGTGGGGGCCGATGTCGCGGGCGAGTTGAAATCGGTGCATATCGAGTCCATCTGATCGGGGTGAGCCACGTTTTGCCCATCGTTCTGGCGGCGGCCCTTTTCGGGGCCGCGCCGATCTGGACCGCGATGCCTCGGCACGCGGCGGCCCAGGAGGCCGAGACAATGGCCGAACGACTTTTGATCCTGCCCGCACATGACCGGCCGGTCATTCTCGAGGTCTCGATCGGCCCTCTGCCGGCCGGCGCCGAACTGGTGCTCGAGACGCTCGACGGCGCTTATGTCGGCGCGGTCGGCTTTTTCGGCGGCGCGCCGGAACCGGCAGCGGGCGCGCCGCAGATCGCCGTGCCGCGCGACGGTTTGCCCAAGGGACCGGCGACCGTTGTCGGGCGGGTTCTTCTGCCGGACGGCGCGGAACGTCCTGCGACCGAAGACGAACTGCGCGCCCTGCGGATCGTTTCCGACTAGGGCGAGGTGCATCAACCTCCGCTCGAGGCCAAAGTCTCTCTCTGCTTTCGTGGACCCCACCTGGTCCCGGGTGCGAAATCGCACAGAATGCCTTGAATTTTGCGCCTTTCGTGCGACACCTGGCGGAATATATTCCACCTCAACGAGACATCATGAGGTACGCCATGAGCTGGAATCCCACCCTCGATCCCGATTGCCCCACCGGTGACGCGGTCGACGCCATCGACACCGTCATCATTCCCCGCGCCCGCGATCTCGGCGGTTTCGAGGTGCGCCGCGCGCTGCCCGCGCCGAAACGCCAGATGGTCGGCCCGTTCATCTTCTTCGACCAGATGGGCCCCGCCGAATTCCTGCCCACCCGCGGCATGGACGTCCGTCCGCACCCGCATATAGGCCTTGCCACCATCAGCTACCTGTTCCGCGGCCGCATGCACCACCGCGACTCTCTCGGCACCGATGCCTGGATCGAACCCGGAGCGGTCAACTGGATGGTTGCGGGCCACGGCATCACCCATTCCGAACGCACCGACGACGAAACCCAGGTCGATCCGATGCCCTTCTTCGGCATCCAGACCTGGGTGGCCCTGCCGAAGGACCACGAAGACCGCCCGGCAGAGTTCGTGCACGCCGCCAAGGACGACCTGCCGCTGATGGACGGCGAGGGCAAACAGGTCCGGCTGATTCTCGGTTCCGCCTATGGCGCGCGCGCGCCCGTCAAGACTGCGTCCGAGATGTTCTATGCCGACGCCGTCCTGCAGCCCGGCGCGCAGATCCCGCTGCCCGACGACCACGAGGACCGCGGCGTCTACGTCGTCGAAGGCGCCGTATCCGTCGCGGGCGAGACCTATGGCGCCGGCCAAATGATGGTTTTCCGGCCCGGTGACCGCGTGTCGCTCAAGGCCGGGGCCCAGGGCGCTCGCCTGATGCTCTTGGGCGGCGAAACCCTCGAGGGTCCCCGTTACATCTGGTGGAACTTCGTCGCCTCGTCCAGGGAACGCATCGAAGCGGCCAAGGAGGCCTGGCGGGCAGAGGACTGGGCGCACAATCCCCGCTTCCACCTGCCGCCGGGCGATGACGCCGAATTCATTCCGCTGCCGGACCGGTGATCCGCCCCGCGACGCAAGCCGATCTGCCGGCGATCCGCGACCTGCAGATCGCCAGCTGGCGGCGCACCTACCACGGCATCCTGCCCGACACCTTCCTCGGTGCCCCCGTCGCCGAGGTTCTCAGCCGGCGCTGGTCCGAATGGCCCGGACCGGACTGGCTGATCGAGACCGCCTGGGACGGCGCGGCGCTCGTCGGGTTCGTCGCAATCGACCGCGCCCACGCGGGCGGCGCGTATGTCGACAACCTCCACGTGTCGGCGGCAAGGCAGGGCAGGGGCATCGGACGGCGGCTTATGTCCCGCGCCGCCCATATCCTCGCCCGCGACGGCCATGCCACCCTCTGGCTCACCGTGATCCGCGAAAATGCCGCCACCCGCGCGTTCTACCGCCGTCTCGGCGGTACGGAGGGGCCGGACCGGCACGAAGAGCTCTATGGCCAGCCCGTCACCACACGGGTCATCCGCTGGAGCGATCTGCCCGGTCTCGCATGTCTGGCGGAAAAACCCGTCAAAACCCGCCCCGACGCATCCGATCCCGCTTGACGCCCCCGGCCGCTTGCCGTATCTGACCGCCTCACGCGGTTGTAGCTCAGTTGGTTAGAGTACCGGCCTGTCACGCCGGGGGTCGCGGGTTCGAGCCCCGTCAACCGCGCCACTTGGAATTGTCGGCTTTCGCAAGGCGGCTTTGAATTTGCATCGCAATCATTTTCTGTTACCGTCCAGCCCAGTAAAAGTCCAAGATGGAATTGCGTTTCGGCCGGATGATACCTAGTACTGGAGTGATAGCCTTGCCTGCCGTGCTGCTTCCAGTGTGATATGGAGCGTCTGGAGAATAGCATTCTGCTATTCTTGAATAGATTGCGGCCTGATATATCACCGTCTTTGGCGATGATTGCAAACACATCTGTTTTCATATTTTCGGTTGCAAACCTGGATTTGCTTCTCGAAAATGAAGGCCGAATTTGGTTGGTGGTAATATTTTTTTCTGCATCTTGTATATCGTTTTATTTTTCACTGGACCGTAACCAGATCTCGACGTCATTGCAAATATTTGCATTGTCGATGTTTCTTGTTCAAATCGTATTGTTGTTTGGTGAGATATACCTAAAAGGCGGCATCGTAAATGCTGGCTACTTTGGGGGCGAGAAGGCAATTTCAAGGGTCGATGCAATTTATTTCTCAATTGTAACGATGACGACGCTTGGCTACGGCGATTTTCAGCCCGAGAAGGATTTACGCCTTGTCGCGGCATTCCAGGGTTTGCTTGGCTACACTTTTCTGGCTCTGTTTGTTACGGTACTTACCAAGAAGCAATAGTTGTAACGATGAGGAGCGATATTGAGATAATCGACAAGGCCCAAACAATTACGGGAATGGATGCGCTTTCTTTTTCTGTCTTGTCGAGATCGCTCGCAGCGGACTCGTCCGAGGTCTGTAGAAGGTTGTGAGCCGCGCTGAGTTCCGCGTTCGTATCCTCGGCAAGCACTGCGGCAATCGACGCCAAGTCATCTTTCGCTACCGGCGCTGTTTCGGTTGCCAAGCCACGGACTAGGGCTTCTTCCTTGTACGCCTGCCAGCCGGAAAACCGGAGCGTGTAGTGTCTCAACGCAGCCGCAAAGGCGTCCAGTTCGGCCTGGTCCTGATCCTGCAGGTAGGTACCTGCATCAGACGCCAGTCTGACGACCCGGTTGGCCTGCATGCCCAGATCGATCTCGCTTAGGTCTTCGAAACTGGACCCCCTGGCGCGTCTCAAGCTGTCCATCGCGCGCCCGAGGTTGGGCATCGCGTTGCTGATCCTCGCCTGCAGCGGCGACAGCTCGTCCAGATAGATCCCAAGCGCCCGCCACGCCTCTTTGGCGCCCGGCGTCTCTGCCTCCGCCAGATCGCCTGGCAAGGCTGCTTCCAGCCTTCCCGATTCCGAAATCTGCACCATCAACGGCGCGGAATTGTCATCGGGCGGTATCGCTGCGCCGTCGGATTCAACGTCCGAGGGCTGTGAGTGTTGCGTTTCCCCGGCCAACTCCCAAGGCAGGGGCTCCGGCCAGGGCGGCAGAGTTTGAAGATACGAACGGGTCATCTCGGCCCGCTCCATGGCGTCGTCGATGTCAGCCAATTCCTGTATCTTGGCATCGGCGACGGCCGCCAGTGTGTCACGAAACCACAGACCGGTGGAGAGATCGCGGGGCCGTCCCTCGCCGGATGTCTCCCAAAGACCGTCGAGGTTGAGCAGTGGGCGCAAGTCGGCGACCCGGGTGCCGTCGAGGGTTAGCGATCGCAAGGCGTTCAAGCTCTGGAGGGGCGCAATGTCGGTGACCCCGGTTCCGCTAAGGTCAAGGCTCTGCAACCTCATGAGCCCTACGAGCGGCGCGAGGTCGCAAACCGGGACACCGCGCAAATCCAGACGCTCCAGGTTCTCCAACTTGCCCAGCCTGTCAGGCAGGCGGTTGAGGGCGGAGAATTCCTTGCCGGTCAGATCGAGCGCGGTTCCGCCCGCCTCCCGGACCCGTTCAATCTCCGCTTCGGCGGCGGCATAGGCGTCGTCGGCGTCACTCATCACGCAGCCTCCTTCGCGCTCAGCTTGGGGGATGCGCGCGGGGATGCAAGCAAAAGCTGCGCACCGTCGCGGCACGCCGACCGGTCGGGTGGGCTTCAACCCACCATCGACGCCTGCCCTGATCCGCATCGGGCGGCAAGCCGCGGGTTCAAACGGCCCACGCCCCACTCGCTTGTAGGAACTAAATCAAGTCACATCAGCGGCTTAAACCCCGGTTCCCGTCGGGCACCTGCCCGGTCTTACGTCAAGGCCGCAAGAATCCGCGCCCAGCTCCGGATGCCCTTGTGGAACGATTCGACGTCGTATTTCTCGTTCGGCGAGTGAATCAGATCGTCGTCCCGCCCGAACCCGATCAGCATCGACTCCATGCCCAGGATGTCCTTGAAATACCCCGCCACCGGGATCGATCCGCCGCTTCCGATGAACGCCGCGTCGCGCGGCCATTCGTCCGACAGCGCCTGCCTGGCCCTCTCAAAGGCCGGGTCCGTCGTCGACATCACCGAGGCCGGAGAGGCTCCGTGACCGGTGAACTCCACCGAGCAATCCGCCGGCACCATCCCCCGCACCATTGCGCGAAAGCTGTCGCGCAGTTTCAGCGGGTCCTGCGTCCCCACCAGGCGGAAACTGATCTTGGCCGACGCCTTGGACGGCAGCACCGTCTTGAATCCGTCGCCGGCATAGCCGCCCGAGATCCCGTTCACCTCGCAGGTGGGCCGCGACCAGATCATCTCGAGCCCCGACCGCCCGGCCTCGCCCGCCTTCTGCGACAGTCCCACCTCGCCCAGAAACGCCGCCTCGTCGAAGCCGAGCGCCTCCCATTGGGCGCGGATGTCGTCGGGCAACTCCGGCACCCCATCGTAAAATCCCGGCACCGTCACACGGCCGGTCTCGTCGTGCAGCGCGGCGATGATCCGCGCCAGCACCCGGATCGGGTTCATCGCCATGCCGCCGTAGCTGCCGGAATGCAGGTCCTTGTCCGGCCCGGTGATCGTGATTTCCTCGCCCAGAAGCCCCCGCAGCATCGTGGTGATCGCCGGGGTCTCGGGATCGAAGAGCCCGGTATCGCAGATCAGCGCCAGATCGGCGCGCAGTTCGTCGGCATGCGCCTTCAGAAACGGCACCAGAGACGGCGAGCCGGATTCCTCCTCGCCCTCGAAGAAGAACGAGATTCGCGCCGGCAGCGATCCGTGCACCGCCTTCCAGGCCCGGCAGGCCTCGACGAATGTCATCAGCTGGCCCTTGTCGTCCGAGGCGCCCCGGCCGCGGATCACGCGGCCCTTGGGCGTGTCCTGAAGCTCGGGGTCGAACGGGTCGCGGTGCCAAAGATCCAGCGGGTCCACTGGCTGCACGTCATAGTGGCCGTAGAACATCAGATGCGGACCGTCGCCCGGGGCATGGCCCACAACCATCGGGTGGCCGGTCGTCTGGCGCTTGGCGGCCTCGATCCCGAGGGTCTTCAGATCCTCCACCAACCAGTCCGCGGCGCCGTCCACATCCGATTTGTAGGCGGGATCGGTCGAGATCGAGGGGATTCGCAAAAGGTGCATCAGCCGGTCGAGCGCGTCCGGCAAGTCGGAATCGATGCGGGAAAGAACGGTATCGAGGCTCATGGCGGGGCATCCTTTGCAAGCGGTCGGGCGCGACGGTAACAGGCCGGCCGTCGGTGTCCAGAGACCGGCTGGGCAACGGCGCCGGCGCACGTTAGGTTGGCGGTCGGGAATGTAGTGGAGATGCCAATGCGTCTGGCGGTCGGTTTCGCGATGGTGATCTTTCTGGCTCAGGCCGGCGCCAGGGCCGAGCCGATCGACGGCGACGAAGCCCGCAGGATGCTGTTCCAGACCAGGGGCTTTGCGGTCCAGATGGTCGAGGACAGCGGCCTTGACGGCACGCATCTCGACTACATCCGGGCGCTGGTTAAGACCCGGGAATTCAAGTCCGCCGCGCATTATTACGGAGCGATCGCCCTATCGCCGGCGTATTTCGACAGGTTGGCGACGGAAGGCGCCGCCGCGGCGCTGTCGGGCCTGTTCCAGGTCTCCGACGGGCTGCACAGCCCCGACGCCGCATCGGCCGTGGCGCTCGATGCCTGCAACAAGGCACGGCGGCAGGGTGAGGCAAAATGCGAGCTGGCGGCGCGGATCCTGCCGAAGCGGTGGAAGCCGCGGCCCGTGTCGCTGTCCTCGGATGCCACCGCGGCCTTCACGCAATACCGCCGGGCCGATGCACCCAAGGCATTTGCGGTGTCGCGGCTGAGCAAAGCTTTTTCGGTTGTCTCGGGCGACGGGGCCAGCGAAACTGCGCTGGACCGGTGTAACCGCCAGGCCGCCGCGGCGGGGCGCCCGGGTTGCGAAATCGTGATAGAAGATTGATCTATGTCATGGCGGCAAAAGGTACCAGTTTTTGAATATGATATTGGCAGGCACGATTTCGTGCTGATAGGGATGCAAGACCGGTTTTCGGGGGGACCTCGTGGATTATACCGCAAAGCTCGATAGCGCGCTGCAGCGCCTGCACGACGAAGGGCGCTATCGCACCTTCATCGACATCGAACGCAAGAAGGGGGCGTTTCCGCACGCAACCTGGCGCAGGCCGGACGGGACGGAGTGTCCGGTCACGGTCTGGTGCGGCAACGACTATCTGGGCATGGGCCAGCATCCCGTGGTGCTGCAGGCGATGCACGAGGCGCTGGATGCGACCGGCGCGGGGTCCGGCGGGACGCGCAACATCTCGGGCACGACGGTGTATCACAAGCGGCTGGAGGCGGAACTGGCCGACCTGCACGGCAAGGAATCGGCGCTGCTCTTCACCTCGGCCTACATCGCGAACGACGCGACATTGTCCACGCTTCCGAAACTCTTCCCGGGGCTGATCATCTATTCGGACGAACTGAACCATGCCTCGATGATCGAGGGCATCCGCCGCAATGGCGGGGCCAAGCGGATCTTCAAGCACAACGATCTGGACGATCTGCGCGCCAAGCTCGAGGCGGACGATCCGGCCGCGCCGAAGCTGATCGCGTTCGAATCGGTCTACTCGATGGACGGCGACTTCGGGCCGATCGAGGCGCTTTGCGACCTGGCGGACGAGTTCGACGCCTTGACCTATATCGACGAGGTCCATGCGGTCGGCATGTACGGCCCGCGCGGCGGCGGCGTTGCAGAGCGTGACCGGCTGATGCACCGGATCGATATCGTCAATGGAACGCTCGCCAAGGCCTATGGCGTGATGGGCGGCTACATAGCCTCAAGCCACAAAATGTGCGACGCGATAAGGTCTTACGCGCCGGGCTTCATTTTCACGACCTCGCTTCCACCGGCCGTGGCGGCCGGGGCGGCCGCCAGTGTGCGGCACCTCAAGGCCGACCAGGCCTTGCGGGAACGACACCAGACCCAGGCGAAGATCCTCAAGCTGCGGCTCAAGGGTCTGGGCCTGCCGATCATCGACCATGGCAGCCATATCGTTCCGGTGATCGTCGGCGATCCGGTTCACACCAAACAGCTGTCCGACATGCTGCTGAACGACTACGGTATCTATGTACAGCCCATCAACTTTCCCACCGTCCCGCGCGGGACCGAGCGCCTGCGGTTTACGCCCTCGCCGGTGCACGGGCCGGACGAGATGGACAAGCTGATCCGGGCGCTCGACGGGCTCTGGTCGCATTGCGCGCTTAATCGCCAAGATTTGACCGCCTGATCGTTCTGCGGGTGCATTGACCCGGGCCCTATGCTAACGTCTTGTTAAATCAAACGTGAAGGGCGAATCGCCTTTCATATGGGGACGCGTAACACTTGGGGCAGGGGGCATGATCGGGCGACGCACCGAACCTCCCACGGATACCACGGAAGAGCTGAAAGGCTTTGACGACTATGACCTGCGCCTTGGCGATGTCATGCGCGGAGAACGTGCGACTCTGGGCAAGTCGCTGCTGGACGTACAGCGTGAGCTGAAGATCAAGGCGACCTATATCGCCGCGATCGAAAACTCCGACCCCAGCGCGTTCGAAACCCCGGGCTTCATTGCCGGCTATGTGCGGTCCTATGCGCGTTATCTCGGGCTCGATCCCGAATGGGCTTACGGAAAATTCTGTGAAGAGGGCAACTTCACCGTGGCCCACGGGCTGTCGGCGGAGGCGGCGGGCAAGCGTGCGGGCCGCGCGGATGTGCCGGCGCGGCAGACCAAGGCCGCGGACCCCTTTGTGAACCCCAACACGCCTTTCGTGCCGCGGGGCGAGGCATTCCTGTCGCGGATCGAGCCCGGTGCGCTTGGATCTTCGCTGGTGCTGGTTGCGCTGATCGGCGCGATCGGCTTTGGCGGCTGGTCCGTGCTGCAAGAGGTTCAGAAGGTACAATTCACGCCGGTTGACCAGACGCCGGGGGTGGTGGCCGAGGTGGACCCGCTGGCGCCGTCGGACGGTCTGGCCGTGACGGAAACCGCGGGGCTTCGGCCGCCGCCGGCAGAGGCGCTCGACCGGCTTTATCGGCCGCAGGCCCTGGAAGTCCCGGTGCTGACCAAGCGCGACGGACCCATCGCGGCGCTCGACCCCGAGGCGGTCGGCACGCTGGTGGAGCTGGGTGAAGATAAACGCGAGATCACTTTGGCCGGGGGGGAAACGGCTGCGCCGGTTGCGGCTGTGCCGGATGAAACGCCGATCCAGGTGGTGGCCAGTGCGGCGCCTGAGGTCATGCTGTTCGCGGTCCGGCCGTCCTGGGTCCGGGTCAGGGGCGCCGACGGCACGGTTCTTTTTGAAAAGATCCTCGATGCGGGCGAGAAATACGTGCTTCCGAAGACCGAGGAACCGCCGTTTTTGCGGACCGGGAATGCCGGGTCGGTGTATTTTGCCGTGAACGGCGAAACCTACGGTCCCGCCGGTCCGGGGCCGTCGGTGGTCAAGGACGTCTCGTTGGGGCCCGATGACCTGAAGGCGGCCTATGCGGTCGCGGACGTCGACAGCGACCGGGATCTTGCGAAGTTCGCGGCGATTGCCGAGGCGTTGGAGACCGCCGAATAGTCGGCTTTCCGTTGCCAGGCACGGCTTTGGCGCCTATCTTTCCTGTCAACCTGATCTGACAGAGTGCAGCGAAGATGTCGCTCAATCACGTGCGCCCGTGGCGCAATATCTACCGCCGCAAATCGCGGCAGATCTTCGTGGGCCCGGTCCCGGTGGGCGGCGATGCGCCGATCGCGGTGCAGACGATGACGAACACCGACACCTCGGATGTGGCGGCCACGGTGGCGCAGGTGCAGGCCTGTGCCGAGGCGGGGGCCGATATCGTGCGGGTGTCGACGCCGGACGAGGCCAGCACGCGCGCCCTGCGCGAGATCGTGCGGGAAAGCCCGGTGCCGATCGTGGCGGATATCCACTTCCACTACAAACGCGCCATCGAGGCGGCCGAGGCCGGCGCGGCGTGTTTGCGGATCAACCCCGGCAATATCGGCGATGCGGTCCGGGTGCGCGAGGTGATCAAGGCGGCAAAGGATCACGGCTGTTCGATGCGGATCGGCGTGAACGCCGGATCGCTGGAAAGGCACCTGCTGGAAAAGTATGCCGAGCCGTGCCCCGAGGCGATGGTGGAGTCCGGGCTCGAGCACATCCGGATCCTTGAGGACAACGATTTCCATGAATTCAAGATCAGCGTGAAGGCATCGGATGTGTTTCTGGCGGCCGCCGCGTATCAGGGGATTGCCGAGGCGACCGATGCACCGATCCATCTGGGGATTACCGAGGCTGGCGGGTTCGTCAGCGGGACGATCAAATCGGCGATCGGGCTGGGGAATTTACTCTGGATGGGGATCGGCGACACGCTGCGGGTGTCGCTGTCGGCCGATCCGGTGGAGGAGGTGAAGGTCGGGTTCGAGATCCTGAAGGCGCTGGGGCTGCGGCACCGGGGGGTGAACATCATTTCCTGCCCGTCCTGCGCGCGCCAGGGCTTCGACGTGATCAAGACGGTCGAGACGCTGGAAACCCGGCTTGCGCATATCCACACGCCCATGTCGCTGTCGATCATCGGCTGCGTCGTGAACGGGCCGGGCGAGGCGCTGATGACCGATATCGGGTTCACCGGCGGCGGCGCCGGGTCGGGGATGGTGTATCTGGCGGGCAAGCAGAGCCACAAGCTGTCAAACGACCAGATGATCGATCACATCGTCGAACAGGTCGAGCGGAAAGCGGCCGAGATCGAGGCGGACAAGGCGGCGGCGGAGCAGGCCGCGGAATAGAGTCTGCGTCAGGCACCGAAGCAGCCTCGCAAGGTTCTTGGCCCTGATCCGGTCGCCGGCGGCGCGTCACTGGCGGGCTTGAAGTTGCGCCAGCGGTCCCGGGGTTTCGCGGATCGGCAGATGGATCAGGGTGGCCAGAAGGCTGAGGGCGACGGCCGTCCACCACATCGGCGTGTAATCCTGGTAGAGGTCGAAGATGCGCCCACCCAGCCAGGCGCCGAGGAAGCTGCCCGCCTGGTGGCTGAGAAAGACGAGGCCCACCAGGGTCGACAGATAGCCGAGGCCTTGCGTCTGGGCCACCAGCCCGGTGGTCAGCGGTACGGTGGACAGCCACAACAGCCCCATGATGGCCGAGAAGACGATGACGCTGGCCGGCGAGAGCGGGATCAGTATGAAGGCCAGGATCACCACCGCGCGGGCAAAGTAGATGCCGGCCAGAACTTTCTTCTTCGACAGGACCTGCCCCGACCACCCGGACGCGAAGGAGCCGGCGATGTTGAAGAGCCCGATCAGCGCCAGCGACCAGCCGCCGATCGCGGCGGCCAGACCGTTGTCGACGATATAGGCCGGCAGGTGGGTCTGGATGAAGGCGACGTGAAAGCCGCAGACGAAGAAGCCGAAGAACAGCAGGACGAAGGCGCGGTCGTGGAACGCGGTCCGAACGGCTGTGGCAAAGGTGCCGGACCCGACGGCGGCGGTCGGGGTCGAGACGCGGGCAATGAAGACCAGCGCGGGCAGGATCAGCAAAAAGCTGGCGGCGATGACGAAGATCGCTCCGTTCCAGCCGAGCCACGCAATCAGACCCAGCGATCCCGGCGCGGCGGCGAACATGCCCGTCGAGGCGGCGGCGGTGCCAAGCCCCATGACGAAGCTGCGCCGCGCTGGCGGAACGATCTTGCCGAGGGCGACGATGACCACGGGAAAGGAGCAGGCGCCGGTGCCGATGCCGACGACCACGCCGGTTGCGACGAACAGGGCTGGGTCGGTCACCACGCCGCGCAGGAAGAAACCCAAAGCCGCGGTCACGGCGCCGAAGGCCAGAACGCGGGCCGTGCCACGCCGGTCGGCAACCATCCCGGCCACAGGCTGCGTCAGCCCCCAGCAAAGCAGCTGCACCGCCAGTGACAGTGAAAACACCTCGCGCCCCCAGCCCATCGCCTCGGTCATCGGGCGCAGGAAGACGCCGAATGCCGCCGAAAAGCCGAAGCCGATAAACGCGACAAGGCAGCCCGCGGTGATGGCGGCGGTCACGCTGCCGGGCTGGGACTGGGCGTCTGTCATGGTGGGCCTTTCGGGCGGTGCGTTTGGCTTGGATCAGGTCTTAGTGCAGGTCGGTGGAATGGGGAAGCGTTTGGTGGTCTTGGTATGTGGCGGCGATCGCCCCGCCCCCGCGCGGATTCAAGGAGCGCAGCCCCGCCGCGCCATCGCCGCCCCGCCCCGGAGGGGAGGCGATTTGCTGACGGTGCGTATCGGATTGAATTCGTTCGGACTTTGCCGGGATACATCGAGCCGTTCACAGGTTCGGCTCGCCTCCCCGCGGGTCGGCGACGGCCCGGCTCGTCTCAGGATGGCCGACGTCCCCTCCAGGCCAGGAGCCGCCGCATTGGCCTTTCGGCCACCCGCGGGGGTCAGCCCTCGGCGCGCAGCTCTTCGACCACGTCGCGCATGGCCTCCAGCGGGGCATAGCCACGCAGCATCTCGGTCTCGAAGATGAAGCTGGGCGTCCCGTTGATCTGCAGCCGCTGGGCCAGTTGGCGGTTCTGGGCGATCTGATCTTGCACGACGTCGGAATTCATCGCGTCGAACACGCTGGGGGTGTCGTAGCCAAGCTGTTCGGACAGGTCCGACAGAGACGCCTCGCTGATTTCGCCGCGCAGGGTCATGAGCGTGTCATGCGTTTCAAGATAGGCCTCGGGACCTTCCACCTCCTTTACCGCGATGGCAAAGCGCGAGGCCAGCACCGACTGTTCGCCGAGGATCGGAAATTCCTTGATGATATAGCGGATATTGCCGTCGGAGGCGATCAGCTCGGTGACTTCGGGATGCGCGCGCTTGCAGTAGCCGCAGCGGTAATCGAGGAATTCGACCACGGTGATGTCGCCGTCGGGATTGCCGCCGACATAGGAATAGCCGTCGTTGAAGATCGACTCGGCATTGACCTGCACCAGTTCGATGTCACCGGCGGCCTGTTCGGCGGCCTGGCGCTCTTCCAGCACGTCGATCGCCTCGAGCAGCACTTCGGGATTGTCCATCAGATAGGCGCGGATCTCTGCGCGGAAGACTTCCCGCTCTGCGTCCGTCATGGCGTTCATATCGAAGGCGGCCAGCGGCGCGGCCAGCAGGGCGACCAGGCCCGATGCGGCAAAAGTCTTTAGGCTAAACATCTTCATTTTCTCCGTTTCCCGGCACTTCGGGCCGCGTTTAACACATCCTGGGCGCGGTTCCAGCCGGGCGATCCGCGGGGCAACAGCCCCTCGGCCCGCTTGGCGTGGACCGCGGCGGTTTCAAGGTTTCCAAGCAGGGCGTAGCGTTCGGCCGTGGCCAGCGAGGCCATGCCATTGTTGCCGGTCTTGGCATAGGCGACGGCGAGGTCGCGCATCATGCGGGGGTCCTGGGTGTCGCGCGACCGGGCCCGTTCCAGCGCGTTCAGCGCACGGCGGTTGCCATCGGCGGTTTTCAGCGCCAGAAGCGCCCGGCCATAGCCGGCCAGGATCAGCGGCTCGTTCGGGGCGGCGTTGACGGCGGCGCCGTAGGCGGCGACGGCGCCGCGGAAATCCTTGGATTCAAGCAGGATCTGGCCCTTCAGGTCCAGGATATAGGGGTCGCCGGGGCGCTGCACGGCAAGGCGGTTGATCTCGGCGACGGCCCTGGCACGATCGGGGATACGGTGATAGGCAACGGCGCGGCGCATCCGGGCGATGTCGGATGTGTCGTTTTTGTCGATCCGGCGCAGGGTCCAGCCCGGATTGCGCAAGAAGGCGCCGAGCTTGCCCTTGGCGCGCAGGAACCAGTAATCGGCGGTGGGGTCGTCCTTTGTCCGGTTCTTGTAGGCCGCGACATAGCCTTTGACCGCCCGGATCCGGTCACGCGTCAGCGGGTGGGTGCGCACGTACGGGTCCTGACGGCCGGGGGTCAGAAGTTCCTGGCCCCGAAAGAGATCGAGAACGTCGTTCATCGCCGTCGGGTCGATGCCGCGCATGGCCATATAGCGCAGCGCGGCCTGGTCGGCCGAGGCTTCTTCGGCGCGGGTATGGGCGAAAAACAGCCGCTGCGCGCTGGAAGAAGTGCCGAGCGCGATACCGGCGGCGGCCTCGGCGTTACCGGTTGCGGCACCGGCGGCCAGCGACAGAAGCAGGCCGAATTTCGCCGCGTTGGAGGCGACGCGCTGGTTCGAGAGGCGGCGCGTGATATGGCCGTTGGCGATATGGGCGGCCTCGTGCGCGAGTACGGCCTGCAGCTCCTCGGCGCGGTTCATGCGCAAAAGCAGGCCGGAGTGGATCAGGATGTGGCGGCTGTCGACGACGAAGGCGTTGAGCTTGTCGTCTCTGACGATCAGGACGCGGATATTGCCGGGGCTGAGGCCGGCGGCGGTCAGGACCGGCGCGGCGAGCTTGCGCAGCGAGTACTCGATATCCGGATCGCGGATCAGCGTGATGGCCTGGGCGGGCAGCGCGATGCAAAGCAGCAAAAGCGCAGCCAGGGCTGCGCGTGCGCCTCTTGCCAGATTGCCCGCCATTGACTGTCTGCCTCTCCGGGTGCAGGTCCTGCCGTGAAGGACCATAGAGAGGAAGTCATGCGGAACTCAAGGCGCAGCTCGGTCGATCCCTTCATTGTGATGGACGTGATGGAGCGCGCGCGCGTCGCCGAAGCGGCCGGCGCCCGGGTGATCCATATGGAGATCGGACAGCCGGGGACGCCGGCCCCGGCGGGCGCGCGGGCGGCGGTGGCGCGCGCCATGGAGGAACAGGCCATGGGCTATACCGTGGCGCTGGGGCTGCCGGCGCTGCGGCAACGCATCGCAAGGCTTTACAAGGATTGGTACAATGTCGATCTGGACCCGAGCCGGGTGATCGTGACGGCCGGCGCGTCGGGGGCGTTTTTGTTGACCTTTGCGGCGCTGTTCGACAACGGCGACCGGGTGGGACTTGGGGCACCGGGCTATCCGTCCTACCGGCAGATCCTGAAGGCGCTTGGATTGCAGCCGGTGATCATCGAGGCAGCGGCGGAAAACCGCCTGCAGCCGGTGCCGGGGGATCTGCCGGAAGGTCTGGACGGCCTGTTGGTGGCTTCGCCCGCCAATCCGACCGGCACGATGCTGGACCGCGCGGCCATGACGGCGCTGATCGAGGCGGCCCGGGAGGCAGGCACGGCCTTTATCTCGGACGAGATCTATCACGGGGTCGAATATGAGCGAAAAGCGGTGTCGGCGCTGGAGATCAGCGACGACGTCTATGTGATCAACTCGTTTTCCAAGTACTTCTCGATGACCGGCTGGCGGATCGGCTGGATGGTGGTGCCCGAGGATCACGTGCGCGTGGTCGAGCGTCTGGCGCAGAACATGTTCATCTGCCCGCCGCATGTCAGCCAGATCGCCGCCCTGGCGGCGATGGATTGCGACGCCGAGCTGCAGGCCAATCTGACGGTTTATGCCGAGAACCGGCGGCTGATGCTGGAAGGGCTGCCCGCGGCGGGTTTCGCCGATATCGCGCCGCCCGACGGGGCGTTTTACCTCTATGCCGATGTCGGTCATCTGACCGACGACAGTCTGGCGTTTTCTGCGGAAATCCTCGACGGCGCCGGGGTGTCGGCGGCGCCGGGGCTCGACTTCGACCCGGTGCGCGGGGCGCGGACCATGCGGTTTTCCTATGCCCGGTCGACCGAGGACATCCGCGAAGGGCTGGAGCGGCTGCGCGACTTCATGAACCGGCGGTAGCCAAATCGTGTGGGCTGCGCCCACGCCGGTTTCCTCAAGCGCGCTGCACGCGCCGGTCGCTTCGGTCTCGCCAAGGCAAAGCTGTTGGGGATTGCCGGGAAGGGCGGTATAAGGGCGGAAAAATCGGGGCGTCATGAGCAGGCTACTTTTTTTGGTGTTGGCGCTGACCTGGACGGGCGGCGCCTGGGCGCAGGCGCTGACCGGGTTGGCGCGGATCGATGCCGAGGCATCGGTGGTGCGCGATACGCACGGCGGGGCCGAGCTGGCGCTGGTCTTGTCGCAGCCGGTGCCGTACCGGGTATTCACGCTGGACGCCCCGCCGCGGCTGGTTCTGGATTTTTCGGAAGTCGATTGGACCGGGCTTTCACCGGAGGCGTTCGACCGGGCCGAGGCGGTGTCGGCGGTGGCAGTCGGGACGATCCGGCCGGGCTGGTCGCGCATGGTGCTGGAACTGGCCGAACCGCTGGCGGTGCGCGAGGTGTCGATGGCGACGGACACGGACGCGGTCGTGACGCTGGCGCTGCAGACGGTGGCGGCGGAGGTGTTCGCGGCGGCCTCGGGCGCGCCGGACAGCGCGCTGTTCCGCCTGCCGCGGCCGGTGGTGGACCTGACCGCGCCGCGCCGGCGGCCGACGGGGGACCGGCCGGTGGTCGTGGCGCTGGATCCGGGCCACGGCGGGATCGACCCGGGCGCCGAGCGGGACGGGGTGGCCGAGGCCGATCTGATGCTGGGCTTTGCCAGCGAGCTGCGCGAGGTGCTGATCCGCGCGGGATTCGAGGTGGTGCTGACACGCGATGCGGATGTCTTCGTGCCGCTGGAGATGCGGCAATCGCTGGCGCGGGCCGGCGGAGCGGACGTGTTTTTGTCGCTGCATGCCGACGCACTGGCCGAGGGCCGGGCGAGCGGCGCGACGATCTATACGCTGGCCCAGACCGCCAGCGACATCGCGTCGGAAAAGCTGGCCGAACGCCATGACCGCGCCGATCTGCTGGCCGGTGTCGACCTGAGCGACCAGGACGATGTCGTCGCCGGCGTGCTGATGGACCTTGCGCGGCTCGAAACCGCGCCGCGGTCGGACCGGCTGGCCGATGCGCTGGTGGACGGGCTGAAACGCAATATCGGCCGGCTGCACAAGCGGCCGCGGCTGGAGGCGGCGTTCTCGGTGCTGAAGGCGGCGGATATTCCGTCGGTGTTGATCGAACTGGGGTTTCTGTCATCGGAACGCGACCTGGCAAATCTGGTCTCGCCCGAATGGCGAGCCAAGGCCGCGCTTGGCATCCGCGATGCACTGCTGGCCTGGGCAGCCGAGGATGCCGCAGAGGCGGCGCTGCTGCGGCAGTGACGGGTCAGGCCGCGGCGCGGCGGGCGCGGGCCATCCAGATCGTGTGGCCGTTGCAGGTGGGGTCTTCGGGCTGGAACCGCAGCAGGTCAAAGCCGTTTTCTGCCATCAGGGCCTTGTAATCCTCCGGCGCGAGGCTGGCGTGATAGACCGGTTCACCCTCGACCTGGCCCACCGGCTCGCCCGCGCGGGGGCCGGCGGTGAACATCAGGACCGCGCCCGGGGCCGCATGGGCGGCAAAGACGGGGAACATGGCGCGCTGGTCGGCCGGCGAGAGGTGGAAAAAGCTGTTCCAGGCGATGATCGCGTCGAAACGCTGGCCAAGATCCAGACCGCGCATGTCCGCATGAACGGCCTCCGCCTCGGGCAGGGTCTGGCGGAAGAGCGCGATCATGGCCGCCGCCCCGTCGACGCCGGTCACCCGGCAGCGCCGGTCGGTCAGATAGGCGGCGATCGGCTGGCCCGTGCCGCAGCCGAGATCCAGCACCCGCCGCGGTGGCGGTGTGTGGTTCAGCATCGTGTCGAGCCATTTCCGCTCGAAGAGCGTGCGGTCGCGATGGCGGGCAAAGCCCTTGGCGACACGTTCATAGGTGGGAAGGATGTCCTCGGGGCGCATGGGTCGCAGGTAGGCGTGCCGGTGGCACGGCGCAAGCGGAAAGTCTCACTTTGGCGCGATGCCGCCGAAGCGTTTTTGACCCTGCCTCGGGCCGGGCGTATACTGGTGACCGAGGCTCAATCCGGGGGCAGTATATGCTGCGGTACATCCTGTCGTTTTTCGGCGGCATCTTCAGCCTGGTCACCCTGGGCGCGCTGTTCGCAGCGCTGACGGTGGGCGGGATTTTCTGGATGTATGGCCGGGATCTGCCGAACCACGAGCAGCTGGCGCAGTACGCCCCGCCGACGATCTCGCGCATCTATTCCGGCGAGGGCCGGATGATGGACGAATTCGCACGCGAACGCCGGCTCTACGCCCCGATCGAAGAGATCCCCGATCTGGTGAAACAGGCCTTCATCAGTGCCGAGGACAAGAATTTCTACCAGCACAAGGGCTACGACCCGCGCGGCATGGTGGCCGCGGCCGTGGATGCCCTGCGCGGCGGGCGTCTGCGCGGCGCCTCGACGATCACCCAGCAGGTGATGAAGAACTTCCTGCTGTCGTCGGACCGGTCGGCGGAACGCAAGATCAAGGAACTGATCCTGGCCTCGCGGCTGGAAGAGACGCTGTCGAAGGACAAGATCCTGGAGCTGTATCTCAACGAGATTTTCCTGGGGCAGAATTCTTTCGGGGTGGCCGCCGCGGCGCAGAGCTATTTCAACAAGACGCTGAGCGAACTGACGGTGGGCGAGGCGGCCTATCTGGCGAGCCTGCCGAAATCGCCGTCGAACCGGCATCCGGTGCGCAACCGGGACGACGCGATGTTCTGGCGCAACAACACGCTGCGCGAGATGTACGAGAACGGCTATATCGCCGAAGCGGCGTATGAGGAGGCGAGGGCGCTGCCGCTGATGTCGGTCCAGGGCGGCGATTACCAGCCGTTCCGGAAATCGCTGCCGCCGCGGGATTACTTCAGCGACGAAATCCGCAGACAGCTGAGCCGAAACGATCAGTTCGGCGAGGACGAGTTCTTCACCGGCGGGCTGTCGATCCGGGCGACCATCGATCCCGAACTGCAGCGCGAGGCGGCGAAGGCCCTGCAGACCGGGCTGGAGCGGTTCGATCGTGGCCTGGGCATCTGGCGTGGCACGAACCTGACCATTCCCGAGGACAAGCTGGCCGACGAGGCAAGCTGGCGCGAGGCTCTGGGCGAGGCGGATGTCAGCCGCGACATCGAGGGCTGGTATCCGGCGGTGGTGCTGGCGGTCGAGGAGCAGCGGCTTCGGATCGGCATCGAGGGCGTCGACGAGACCGAGGCCGAGCCGTTCGTGGTGCCGCGCAAGGACATCGCGTGGATGAAGGGCGATTTCTTCGCCAATTTCGAGACCGGCGACGTGGTGCATGTGCGCCGCATGACCGCCGACAGCGACGGGTCGTTCATCCGCTGGACCCTGCGGCAGGTGCCCGAGGTGCAGGGCGGGTTCATGGCGATGGACGTCCATACCGGGCGCGTTCTGGCGATGCAGGGCGGATTTTCCTACCAGCATTCGGTCTTCAACCGCGCCACCCAGGCGACGCGGCAGCCCGGGTCGTCGTTCAAGCCCTTCGTCTATGCCACGGCGCTCGACAGCGGGTTTTCGCCGGCGACCATCGTGATCGATGCGCCGATCGAGGTGGAGACCGGGGCCGGCGTCTGGCGGCCCACCAATGCCTCGAAGCAGTTTTACGGGCCGACGCCGCTCCGCACCGGCATCGAGCGGTCGCGGAACCTGATGACCGTGCGGCTGGCGCAGGAAATCGGGATGGAGACGGTCGCGGGCTATGCCGAACGCTTTGGCGTGTACGACCGGCTGCAGCCGTTTCTGGCCAACTCGCTGGGCAGCCAGGAGACGACGCTGTTCAAGATGGTCGCGGCCTATGCGATGTTCGCCAATGGCGGCGAACGGGTCGAACCGACGCTGGTCGACCGGGTGCAGAACCGCTGGGGCGAGACGGTCTATCGCCACGATCAGCGGACCTGCGAGGACTGCCAGCTGGCCTCGCTCGAGCCCGGCTTTGCGCCGCGCATCACCTCGAACCGCGAGCGGGTGATGGATGCGATCACCGCCTATCAGCTGACCTCGATGATGCAGGGCGTGGTGCAGCGCGGCACGGCGGCGGGCAAAGTGAAGCTCGGCGTGCCGGTGGCGGGCAAGACCGGTACGACGAACGACGCCAAGGATGTCTGGTTCGTCGGCTTCACCTCGAACATCGTGGCGGGGTGCTATATCGGCTACGACCGGCCGCGGTCGATGGGACGCGGCGCGTCCGGCGGCGGCATGTGCGGGCCGGTGTTCAACCAGTTCATGAAACGGGCGACGGCGAAATACGGCGGCGGCAAGTTCACCGTTCCGCCGGGCGGCCATTTCATCAAGATCGACCGCTACACCGGGGCGCGGCTGCCAAGCTCGGCCTCCGGACCGCATGTGGTGGCGGAATATTTCCGCGACGGCGAAGAGCCGCTTTTCGGGATCATGTTCGACGGGGGCTTTGCGATGGGCGCCAACCTGCCCCTGTTCACGCCGGGAGAGGACGTCGCGGGCGGCACCCAGGTGCGCACCTCGGGCGGCGAGGTGGTGGTGATCCCGAAAAAGGCCGATTTCGGGACGCTGAGTTCGGGCGGCCTGTATTGATCGCAAGGGAACGAATTTTCGCCGAAAATTCGTGCCGGGCCCCGGTCTTGCCCGCTGTGGCCGCGGTTGGTATCACACCCGCCTGAGCGGATCATCCGGGACCTGACCATGCGCGCAGAGACGCAGAACACCGTCGACGCCATCGAAAAATCGCTGGGGCTGTTGCGCCAGCGGATGGATTTCGACACTGCGCAGCACCGGCTGGAGGAATTCAACGCCCGGGTCGAGGACCCGACGCTGTGGGACGACCCCGAGACGGCGCAAAAACTGATGCGCGAGCGTCAGATGCTGGTCGATGCGATGGAGACCTATGAAGGCATCGCAAGGGATCTGAGCGACAATGTCGAGCTGATCGAACTGGGCGAGATGGAAGAGGACGACGAGGTCGTCGGCGAGGCCGAGGCCAGCCTGAAGAAGCTTGCCCTACGTGCCGCGAAAAAAGAGATCGAGGCGCTGCTGAACGGCGAGGCCGACGGCAACGACACGTTTCTCGAGATCAATGCGGGCGCGGGCGGGACCGAATCCTGCGACTGGGCGTCGATGCTGGCGCGCATGTATGTGCGCTGGGCCGAGAAGAAGGGTTACAAGGTCGAATTGCAGTCCGAGAGCCCGGGGGAAGAGGCCGGCATCAAATCGGCCGCCTACAAGATCTCGGGGCCCAACGCCTATGGCTGGCTGAAATCCGAATCGGGCGTGCACCGGCTTGTGCGGATCTCGCCCTTCGATTCCTCGGCGCGCCGGCACACCTCTTTTTCCTCCGTCTGGGTCTATCCTGTGGTCGACGACAATATCGAGATCGAGGTGAATCCGTCCGATATCCGGCTTGATACCTACCGGTCGTCGGGTGCCGGAGGCCAGCACGTCAATACCACCGACTCGGCCGTGCGGATCACGCATATCCCGACCGGGATCGTCGTGACGTCGTCCGAGAAATCCCAGCACCAGAACCGCGATATCGCGATGAAGGCGCTGAAGTCGCGGCTTTACCAGATGGAGCTTGACCGCCGGAACGCCGCGATCACCGAGGCGCATGAGGCCAAGGGCGAGGCTGGCTGGGGCAACCAGATCCGGTCTTACGTGCTGCAGCCCTACCAGATGGTCAAGGACCTGCGGACCGGTCATGAGACCTCGGACACGTCGGGCGTTCTGGACGGCGATCTCGACGGCTTCATGGCGGCGACGCTGGCGCTGGATGTCTCGGGCAAAAGCCGGGCCGAGGCCACCGCCGAAGACTGATCCGGATATGCGCGTCCGCGCACGTCGTTTCCGGATATCCGACAGGCGGCGCGATTTCGGGGGCGGTGGTTCGGGTCGCGGCGTCGGGGCTGCCTTCGGCGGGCGTTTGCGGGACCAAGATCAAGGAGGGCGGCGTTGAGCGAATTGCTGGAGCTTTCGGCCCGGGAATTGTCGGCCAAGCTGGCAGCGCGGGAGGTCTCTGCGGTCGAGTTGATGCGGGCGACGCTGGACCGGGTTGCGGCGGTGAACCCGGCGGTGAACGCGATCGTGTCGCTGCGCGGCACCGAGGCGCTGATGGCCGAGGCGGCGGCAGCGGACGCCGGGCCGCGAACGGGGTGGCTGCAGGGGATTCCGGTCGCGGTGAAGGATCTTGTGGCCACCGCGGGTCTTCGGACGACCTGGGGCTCGCCCCTTTTTGCCCGGCACGTGCCGGAAGCCGACGATCTTCTGGCAGCGCGATTGAAGGCGGCTGGGGCGATCGTGATCGGCAAGACCAACGTGCCGGAATTCGGGTTCGGGTCGCACAGCTATAATCCGGTGCACGGGGTGACGCGGAACCCCTATGACCGGGCCCGCAGCGCGGGCGGATCCTCTGGCGGGGCGGGGGCGGCGCTGGCGGCCCGGATGGTGGCGGTGGCGGACGGCTCGGATGCCATGGGATCGCTCAGGAACCCGGCGGCGTGGAACAACGTCTACAGTCTGCGGCCCTCGCACGGGCTTGTGCCCGGGGATCCGCAGGGAGAGATGTTCCTGCACCCGCTTGCCACGCTCGGGCCGATGGCGCGGGACATCGCGGACCTGGCGGCGCTTTTGGAAACCATGGCGGGGCCGGACCCGCGCGTGCCGACGGGGCGGGTGTTCGAGGCCCGGGGCCTGACCGCCGGCTCCGCCGGGCGGCGGATCGGCTGGCTCGGCGACTGGGGCGGGGCGTGGCCGGTCGAGGACGGCATCTTGCCGTTATGCGAGGGCGCGCTCTCCGTTTTCGAGGAACTCGGCTTTGCGGTGGACCCGGTCGCGCCGCCGTTTCCGGCAGAGGCGCTGTGGCAGAGCTGGACAACGCTTCGGTCCTGGGCCGCGGCGGGCAAACAGGGTACGCATTACGCCGACCCCGAGGCCCGGGCCCAGTTGAAGCCCGAGGTGATCTGGGAGATCGAGCGGGGATTGGCCTTGCCGAACGCCGACATCCTGCAGGCGGGTGCGACCAGATCGGAATGGTTCCGGGCGGCCGCGGCGCTGTTCGAACGATTTGACGCGCTGGTGCTGCCGTCGGCGCAGGTCTGGCCGTTTCCGGCGGACTGGCACTGGCCGAAAGAGATCAACGGGGGGCCGATGGACACCTATCATCGCTGGATGGAGGCGGTCGTTCCCGTCAGCCTGAGCGGGCTTCCCTGTCTCAACCTGCCGGCCGGGTTCGGGGCGGCGGGGCTGCCGATGGGGATGCAGGTGTTCGGGCCGATGGGGTCGGACATGCGTCTGTTGCAGCTGGGGCAGGCCTATCACACCGCGACCGACTGGCCGGGACGACGGCCGCCGCCGTTGGATTGATCCTGGTCAAAGTGCGGCGCCGGTGCGTTGACTAGCGTTGCAGCAGGGAGGGCACGGCATCATGGCAGAGACCGCGCCGCAGGCGTCGCCGCTGCCGAATATCGGCAAGGTGACCTTAGAAGAACTGTTCATCTCGCTACGCGCGGGGTGGTGGGATTTCCGTCGCGCGCCGGCCTTCGGGCTGTTCTTTTCCGGCGTCTACGTGCTGGCGGGGCTGGCGCTGGTGATGTTTGGGGCGGGCACGGTTTCGTGGACGCTGATGATCTCGCTGGGCTTTCCGCTGGTGGCGCCCTTCGCGGCCGTGGGGCTTTACGAGGTGTCACGGCGGCTGGAGGATGGCGAGCCGTTGAACTGGGGCGGCGTCCTGGGCGTCGTGGTGCGGGAAAAGGACCGGCAGATCCCCTGGGCCGGGGCGATCATCGTCATCTACTTTCTATTCTGGAGCTTTCTGGCCCACATGATCTTTGCGCTGTTCATGGGGCTGAGCGTCATGACGCACGCGACCACGTCCTATGAGATCTACCTGACCGCGAACGGGCTGACGATGATAGCGGTCGAGGTGGCGGTCGGCGGTGTGTTCGCCTTTGTGCTTTTCGGATTGACGGTGGTGAGCCTGCCGCTTTTGCTGGAGAAGGAGGTGGATTTCATCACGGCGATGCTGCTGAGTTTCCGGATGGTGCGGCAGAACCTTTTCGTGATGCTCCTCTGGGCGTTTCTGATCGCGGCCCTGCTGTTTCTGGGCATGCTGCCGTATTTCCTGGGGCTCTTTGTCGTGCTGCCGGTGCTGGGGCATGCGACCTGGCATCTTTACCGGCGGGCGCTGTACCAGCCCGTGTGAGGTGTGTTCTTGCCGACGCGGAATGGGCTTTCGCCCATCTGCAGGTATGGCCTTGAGCGGACGGTGACCGGAATCTGAGAAGCCGCGCCATCGCCGACCCGCGGGGAGGCGACCCGGACCTGTGAACGGCTTGATTTATCCCGGCAAAGTCCGAACGACTTCAACGCGATCCGCGCCGTCAGAAAATCGCCGCCCCTTCGGGGCGGGTCGGCGATGGCGCGGCGGCCTTCGGCCTTGATTCCGCGCCAGAATCCTGGTTGCGAATGGCAACTCCAGGCCAAGTGCCGTTCAAGACCCCTCTCTGGTTCAGCGTGGCCTACGCCGCCGGCGCTGGCCGTTTCCGGCCGATCCCGACCCAGGCGATGGCGGCGGAGACGGCCGAGAGCGCCGCGGTGATCCAGGCGATGGTGGCGAAGGCGGCCGTGCTGGCGGCGATATGGGCGGTGTCGGCCAGTGTGGCGCCGAAACTGTCGGGGCCGTCCGCCAGCCCGTAGGCCATCGCGGCGACGCTGCCCATCGCGGCGACGGCGACGAGGCCGGAGGTGCGGCTGACGGCGTTGTTGATCCCCGAGGCAGAGCCGGTCTGGTCCGGGGTGACGCCGCCCATCACGGCGGCAGACAGCGGTGCGACAACCAGTGCCATGCCAAGGCCCATCAGGCACATGAGCGGCACGACGAAGCCCCAGAAATTCTGCGCCGGTGCGGTCGCGCCGAGGCCGGCGAAGGCCAGCGCCACCAGCGCGGCGCCGCCGGCAATGGGCGGGCCGGGGCCGAAACGGTCGGCCAGCCGGCCGCTGAAGGCCGAAAGGGCGGCGATCGCGACCGAGAGCGGGACGAAGGCCGCCGATGCCTCTGCCTCGGCCACGTCCCAGGCCGAGATCACCGTCATCGGCAGGAAGAACAGGATCGCCGAAAGCGAAAAGTAGAGAAAGAAGGTCAGAAGGTTGGCCGCCGAAAAGCTGCGGCTTGCAAACAGGCCCAGATCCAGCATCGGATGGGACGACCGCGATTCGATGAAAAGGAATGCGACCAGCGCCAGCGCGCCGGCGGCGGCATAGAACCCGCGTCCCGACATCTCTTCGCCGCCCTCGGCGGAAAGCGACCAGGCCAGAAGGCCCAGGCCCAGAACGGCAAGGCCCGCGCCGGGCAGATCGAGACCGCGGTCGGGCTGACTGCGGTCCTCCTGCACGGCGCGCTGGATCAGCCAGAGCGCGATCAGGCCGACGGGCAGGTTTATGGCGAATATCCAGCGCCACATGTCCGGGCCGCCGAGGGACAGGGCGATCCCGCCGACGATGGGCCCAAGCGACGTGGTCAGCGCCGAGGCCGCGGCCCAGATGCCGATGGCGCGGCCGCGGTCCTCTTCGGGATAGGCGCGGGCGATGATGGCGAGCGAGCCCGGTATCATCAGGGCCGCGCCGAGACCTTGGGCGGCGCGGGCCCAGATCAGGAACTGGGCCCCCGGGGCAACGGCGCAGGCCATCGAGGCGGCGACGAAAATGACGATGCCGCCGGCGAAGACACGGGCAAGGCCAAAGCGGTCGCCGGCCGCCCCCCCCACCAGGATCAGGGCCGACGAGATCAGCATGTAGCTGTTGTTGATCCACTGCACCTCGGCCAGCGAGGCGTCGAGGGAGCCGCGGATCGACGGGATGGCGATGGCCACGACCGTCCCGTCGATGAAGCTCATCGACGAGGCCAGAATCGCGGCGATCAGGATCAGACGCCGCGCGCGCGCGGCGCAAAAGCCCGAGTCAAACCCGGGCGCGGCAGCGGTCTGCGGCACCCGGGGATCCGGACAATGGGTCACCCTTGACCCGGGACGCTAGGTCTTGGCGTCCGCGGGCCGCGGTGCGGTTTTGACGGCAGACGCCGGGGCGGGCTTTGCCGGGCCGCCGGTCGACAGCGGGTCGTCCTGGCGCTGGACCGAGCCCTCGAAATGCGCGCCGGATTCGATGGCGATCGTCTTGTGGATGATGTCGCCCTCGACCCGGGCGGTCGAGGTCAGGCGCACCTTCAGGCCGCGCACCCGGCCGACGATGCGACCGTTGACGATGACGTCGTCGGCGATCACTTCGCCCTTGATGGTCGCGCCTTCGCCGACGGTCAGCAGGTGGGCGCGAATATCGCCCTCGACCGTGCCCTCGACCTGGATGTCGCCAGTGGTCTTCATGTTGCCGGTGACCGTGAGGTCGGCAGACAGGATCGACGCCGGCGGCTTGGCCTTGGGCGCCGAGGGGGTGAAGTCGCTGCTTTGGCGGGGGGGGGCGGCCGTTTCGGACGGCTTTGCTGCCGCGTCGTCTGCGGGCTTCGCGCCGGGCTCGTTGATTCTGCTTTTAGAAAACATCTCTCGCTGCCTTGATGTAGGTCATCGGATTGACGGGCTTGCCGCCGATCCGCACCTCGTAGTGAAGATGGGTGCCGGTCGATCGGCCAGAATTCCCCATATCACCGATCCGGTCCCCGCGCGAGACCCTTTGACCCACTTTCACGCGAATTTTGGCAAGATGCGCATATCGCGTTTCGATCCCGAATTCATGCTGGATCTTCACCAGGCGGCCATAGCCCGACAGCCAGTCGGCATGGATCACGACGCCGTCGGCGGTGGAATAGATCGGCGTTCCGTGGGCGCCGGCGAAGTCGGTGCCGTTGTGCATCCGGCCCCAGCGCATGCCGAATCCGCTGGTGTAGCGGAAGCTGTCCTTGACCGGCATCGCGAAGGGGGTCTTTTGCAGCGCGATCCGGTAGAGGTTCATCCGGTCGAGTTTCTGCAGGATGCCGTTGGCGCGCAGCCCGTCGGGATCCGGCTCTTGGCCCTTGGTCGAGAATTTCAGCGGGGTCAGCGGTCCGCCCTGGCCGGAATAGCCCCGGCGGATGGTGTCGAGGATCGAGTCGGCGGAAAGCCCGGCAGAGGAAAACATCTTGTCGAGCGGGTCCAGCGATACGCTGACGGCGTCTTCGAGCTGGGTGAAGATCTGGTTGTTGCGCTCTTCCAGCAGCCGGCGTTCCAGTTCGACCTCTTGCGCGGTCAGCTTGGCCTCGGCGGCCAGCATCGCCATGGTGTCGCGTTCGTCGGCGGCGCTGTGCAGCGCGGCGGTCAGGAAATCGAGCGCACTGTCGCCGTCGGGTGACGCGACCTCGCCGTTCGCGGGTGCGCCGTCCAGCCGGGCAAGCGCCGTCTCGGCCTCTTCCCGGGCGGTATCGCGTTCGTTCATGGTGCGCCGCAGGGTGGCCTGGATGACGTCGATGCCCTTCTCCAGCTCTTTGCGGCGGTCCTCCGACGACAGAAGTTCCGACTGCATTTCGGAAATCTGGGTCAGGGCCGCGTTAAAGCGTTCCTGCGCCGCGCGGGCCTCGGCGGCACGGTGGTCGCGTTCCTGGCTGAGGCTGTTCAAGCGGTTTTCGTAGAGCGTGCGTTCGCGTTCGGCCTGGTCGCGCAGCGAGCCGGAGCCGATGGAATCCATCAAGAGGATTGCGGTGGCGACGATCGCCCAGGCGACGAACAGGGCGCTGCCGGACCACGCGACGAGCTGGGATGCCGGGCTGAGCCGGATGAATTTGGTCTCGGCGTCGGAGCGAAGGAATATCCGCTGTTCCGGAAATGCGCGTTCGAGCGCTGTGTGCAGACGCTGTCTCAATCCTGCCTTCACTGCCCAGTGTCCCCGTTGCCCCGTCACGTATCGTACCGCAAGCCGCGTTCCCCAGCGCGGCTTGTCGTCACCGTCCTTACCCAGACAGATTCAATGCTGCAAGAAATTTACGCAAATGCCCGGGAATGCGCGTCAATTTGGTATCTGACCGGCGGTTTCTTGCCGATTCTTTACCGGCGTAAAAAATCCCGCCGGAAAGCGGCTTTCCTGCATGTTTCCGGTCACATAGCCCGCACCGCTTCAAGCACCGCATCGACATGGCCGGGGACCTTCACCTTGCGCCAGGCGTGGCGCACCATGCCGTCGCCGTCGATCACGAATGTGGACCGCTCGATCCCCATGTATTTCTTGCCATACATGCTCTTTTCCACCCACGTGCCGTAGCGTTCGCAGACGTCGCCGTCGGCGTCCGAGACCAGGATCACGCCGAGATCGTATTTGGCCACGAACTTGTCGTGCTTTGCGACGCTGTCCTTGCTGACGCCGATCACGACGGCTCCGGCGGCGTCGAAGGCGGCCAGATGCTCGGTAAAGCCCTGCGCCTCTTTGGTGCAGCCGGGGGTGTCGTCTTTGGGGTAAAAGTACAGTACCACCGATTTCGGCCGCAGCGCCGACAGCGTAAGCTCACCGCCGCCGTCGCGCGGCAGGGTGAAGTCCGGGGCGGTCTGGCCCGTGTCGATTGGGCGGGTGTCGGTCATGGCGAGTTGATCCCTTTTGCTCGTCGTTACCGGTTCAGTTTTAGGGCGCGGCACGCCAAGATAAAGGGCAGGAATGAACGGCCGGTACGACCGGAGCGGAATGAGCGACACAACTCCCCCTACCAAGCAGGCCGGACCGCCCCGGCGGCGCCGGCGTGCGGGCCTTTGGGTGCTGCTCAGCGTCACGGCGCTGATCTTTGGCGCCGGGCTTGGCTTTCTGGCGCTGACGGGCACGCCGCTGACCGCGCCCGACTGGATGACCCGGTCGGTCGAGCAGCGGCTGAACGACGGCATGGGCGGCGGCCGGGTGTCTGTCGGACAGATGCAGCTGGTCGTCGACCGGCGCGCGGTGCCGCGCGTGCGGATGCGCAATGTCGGCATCTTCGACAAGGGCGGGGCCGAGATCGCACGGCTGAACGAGGTCGGCGCCCGGCTTGCCAAGGCGGCGCTCGCCCGCGGCGTGGCAGAGATGCGGGCGCTGCAGGTGTCGGGTGCGCAGATCACCATCCGGCGGCGGGGCGACGGAACCTTCGATCTGACCTTCGGCACCGGGCCCGGCGCCAGCGGCACCCTTGCGGGCGTTCTCGATCTGATCGACCAGGCGTTTTCCCAGCCGCCGCTGTCCAAGCTCGAACGCGTGACGGCCGACCAGCTCACGATCACGCTGGAGGACAGCCGGTCCGCGCGGATCTGGCAGGTGACGGACGGGCAGATGACGCTGGACCAGAGCGCTGACAGCCTGGACGTCACCGTCTCGGCCGACGTGTTCAACGGCACCGAAGAGCTGGCGAGTACGGTGATGGGCTTTCGCACCGAAAAGGGCTCGCCCGAGGCCAGCTTCACCGCCACGTTCGAGAATGCCACTGCCGCCGACATCGCCGCACAATCGCCGGCCCTGGCGTTTCTCGAGGTGATCGACGCGCCGATCTCGGGCGCGCTGCGCGCGGCCATCGACACAAGCGGCACGCTGTCCGATCTGGCGGGCACGCTGGAGATCGGGGCAGGCGCTCTGCACCCCACGCCCGAGACCCGGCCGATCCGGTTCAACGGAGCGCAGGCCTATGTCGACTACGATCCGGCAGAGCAGAAACTGTCGGTCAGCGGCGTGCGCCTGGATAGCGATGCCGCACGGGGAACCGCCGAGGGCGTGGCGTTCCTGCAGGATTTCCGCGCCGGCTGGCCCGAGGCGCTGGTGGGACAGCTCAGCCTGGCCGATGTCGGTCTGCAGCCGGGCGCGATGTTTGCCGAGCCGATGCAGTTTGCGAGCGGCGCAGTGGATTTCCGGCTTCGGCTCGATCCGTTCTCGGTCGAGATCGGCCAGCTTTCGCTGCAGGAGCAGGACCGGAGATTTCTGGGCACCGGGCTGGTGAAGGCCGAGGATGCGGGATGGGGCGTGTCGCTGGATCTGGCGCTGAACACGATCCCGCTGGACCGGCTATTGGCGCTGTGGCCGGTTCGGGTGGCGCCGGGCGCGCGCAGCTGGATCGAGCGAAACACGCTCGCCGGGGAGCTCAGCGAGCTCAGCGGGGCGTTCCGGCTATATCCCGATCAGGAGCCGCAGATCTCGTTGAGCTATCTCTACAGCGGCGCCAACGTTAAATTCATGAAGACCCTGCCGCCGGTGACCGGCGGGGCGGGATATGCCAGCCTTGTCGGCAAGACCTTCACGCAAGTCATTGAAAAGGGACAGATCGAAGCGCCGCAGGGCGGAAGTATCGACATGGCCGGATCGGTCTTTCGCGTGGGCGATATCACGGTTCCCCCGGGGCGCGCCGAACTGACGCTGGAAACCGCCAGCACGATCACCGCGGCGCTGTCGCTGTTGGACCTGCCGCCGTTCGAACTGATGCAGAAGGCCGAGCTGTCACCGGATCTGGCCGACGGCAACGCCCGGCTGCGCGCCGAGGTTGCGTTCGATCTGGAACGGCACGTGGCGCTTGAGGATGTCGGTTTCACGGTCGCCGGCACGCTGACGAACTTCGCCTCGGACACATTGGTCAAGAACCGGCGGATCAGTGCGCCGGAGCTGGAACTGCGTGCCGACGAGGCAGGTATATCCATTGGCGGGCGCGGGCGGTTGGGCGCCGTACCGGCCGATGTGATGTGGGCCCAGGTGTTCGGACCGGAAACAAAGGGCAAAAGCCGCGCCGAAGGCACCATCGAACTGAGCCAGGCATTTCTGGACGAGTTCGGGATTGCGCTGCCGCCCGGGTCGGTGTCGGGGCAGGGCGTGGCCCAATTCAGCGTCGATCTGGTGCGCGGGCAGGCGCCGCGGTTTTCGCTGCTGTCCGATTTGAACCGGCTTGGCCTGCGGCTGGCGGCGGTCGATTGGGCGAAGTCGCGAAACCAGACCGGAAGTCTCGAGATCGCCGGGCGGCTGGGGTCGACACCGGCCATCGACCGGCTGGTCCTCGACGCGCCGGGACTGTCGGCGCGCGGGGTGGTGGACCTGAACGACAGCGGCGGGATGGACCGGGCGCAGTTCGACCGGGTGCGGATCGGCCGGTGGCTCGACGGTCCGGTGACCCTGACCGGCCGCGGGGCCGGGCAGGCGCCCGCGGTGGCCATGTCTGGCGGCAGCATCGATCTGCGCAACGCCCGGTTCGGCAACGGCGGCGGCGACGGCAGTGGCGGCGGGCCGATCACGCTGGCGCTGGACCGGATGGTGGTGTCCGAAGGCATCGTCTTCACCAGTTTCTCGGGCCGGTTCCAGAACACGCGCGGCCTTGGCGGCCAGTTCACGGCGCGGATCAACGGCAGGGCGCCGGTCGTCGGCACCGTCGTGCCGACGCCGTCCGGCGCGGCGGTGCGACTGGTGGCCGACGATGCAGGCGGTGCGATGGCATCCGCGGGCATCCTGCAGAACGCCCGCGGCGGGCGGATGGATCTGACGCTGAATCCCACCGGTGGCGAAGGCGTCTACGACGGACGCCTCCGCGTCAGCCGCACCCGCATCATCCGCGCCCCGGCGCTGACCGAACTGTTATCCGCGATCAGCATCGTCGGCCTGCTCGATCAGATGAATTCGGGCGGCATCACCCTGTCCGAGGTCGATGCCGAGTTTCAGTTGACGCCCCGCCGGCTGACGCTTTACCGGTCGAGCGCGGTTGGACCGTCCCTGGGCATCTCGCTCGACGGCGTCTACGATCTGGCAAGCGGGCGCCTGGATATGCAAGGGGTGTTGTCGCCCGTCTATTTTCTCAACGCCATCGGGCAGGTGTTTTCCCGCCGGGGCGAGGGGGTGTTCGGGTTCAACTTCCGGCTTCGGGGCGAGGCGTCGAATCCCAGCGTGGCCGTCAACCCGCTGTCGATCCTGACGCCGGGAATGTTCCGCGAAATCTTCCGCCGTGCGCCGCCGCAGCCCGGTCAGTAAGGGGCCGATGCGATGAGGCTGTCCGATTTCGATTTCGATCTGCCCGAGGGGCTGATCGCCACCCGGCCTGCGCGGCCACGGTCCTCGGCACGGCTGCTGGTGGCGGGGCCGGACTGGGAGAGGGATGCGCATGTCTATGATCTGCCGTCGTTTCTGAACCCCGGCGACCGGCTGGTTCTGAACGACACCAAGGTGATCCCGGCGCGGCTGACCGGCATGCGCGAGCGCGACAGCGCGCAGGGCCGGGTGGCGGCCCGGATCGAGGCGACGCTGCTGGAGCCGACGCCGCGCGGCACCTGGCTGACCCTGATCAAACCCCTAAAGAAGCTGCGCGAAGGCGAGGAGGTTGTGTTCTCCGACACGTTGTCGGCGCGGCTGGCGGCCAAGGCCGAGGGCATGGGAGAATTGGCGTTCAACCTGTCCGGCGACGATTTCGATGCGGCGCTGGCCGAGGCCGGGGCGATGCCGCTGCCGCCCTATATCGCGGCGAAACGCCCGGCGGACGAGGCCGACAAACGGGACTATCAGGCGATTTGGGCCGAAAGATCCGGTGCCGTTGCGGCGCCGACGGCCAGCCTGCATTTCGACCCGCCGCTGATGGAGGCGCTTCTCGACCGCGGCGTGGGCTTCACCCATGTAACGCTGCATGTCGGCGCGGGGACATTCCTGCCGGTGAAGGTCGACGACGTGACCCGGCACAAGATGCATGCCGAATGGGGCGAGGTCTCAGAGGCCGCGGCCGAGGACATCAACGCCACCCGCGCCGCGGGCGGACGGATCATTCCGGTGGGCACCACGGCGCTGCGGCTGATCGAAACGGCGGCCGACGAGACGGGGCATCTGCACCCCTGGAGCGGCGACACCGATATCTTCATCCGCCCCGGATACCGGTTCCGGATCACCGACGCGCTGATGACGAATTTCCACCTGCCGAAATCCACCCTGCTGATGCTGGTGGCCGCGCTGATGGGGCATGAGCGGATTTTGGCCATCTATGCCCATGCCGTCGCCCGGGGCTATCGCTTTTTCTCTTACGGCGATGCATCGCTTTTGCTACCGGGCGGCCAGAAGCGACCCGGCTGAGTCGCAACGAGACAGGCAAACAACCCACATCCCGTCCAAGGCGGAAGCGCGCGAGTTTAGAGGACAGCCATGATACAGGTGCTGGCAGCGTCCTGGGCCCTGCTGCTCGGGATCGGGCTGTTGATGGTCGGCAACGGGTTGCAGGCCACGCTGATGGGCGTGCGGGGCTCGTTGGAGGGCTTCACCACCTTGGAGCTGTCGATTGTCACCTCGGCCTATTTCGCAGGGTTCCTGGGCGGGTCGCGGCTGACGCCGGAGCTGATTCGGCGGGTGGGGCATGTGCGGGTGTTCGCGGCACTTGCCTCGCTGATCTCGGCGGCGCTGATCCTGTTTCCGGTGATTACCGAACCGTGGGCCTGGATCCTGCTGCGCGTGGTCATCGGTTTCGGCTTTTCCGGCGTCTACGTGACAGCCGAGAGCTGGCTCAACAACGCGGCCACCAACGAAACGCGCGGCCAGACGCTCAGCGCCTACATGATCGTGCAGATGGCGGGCATCGTGTCGGCCCAGGCGGTGGTTGCCGCGGGGGACCCGTCAGGGTTCGTCCTGTTCATCATCCCGTCGGTGCTGGTCTCGATTTCCTTCGCGCCGATCCTGTTGTCGATCTCGCCGACCCCGGCGTTCGAAACCGCGAAACCCATGAGCATCCTGCAGCTTTTCCACAACTCGCCGCTGACCTTCGTCGGCATGACCCTGCTTGGCGGCGCGTTCTCGGCACTTTTCGGCATGGGCTCGGTCTATGCCGCCGAAATCGGGTTGAGCACCGTGCAGGTCTCGACCTTCATCGCGGCGATCTTCATCGGCGCGATGATGCTGCAGTTTCCGATCGGCTGGCTGTCGGACCGTACCGACCGGCGGCGGCTGATCTTCGGCGTCTCGCTGCTGGGCGGGATCGCGTCCCTGGCAGGCTACATCTTCGGAACGAGCTATTCGATGCTGCTTGTGGTGGCATTCCTGCTGGGGGGCACGACGAATCCTTTATATTCACTGCTGATCGCCTATCTGAACGACTATCTGGAGCCCGACGACATGGCGGCAGCCTCGGGCGGGCTGGTCTTCATCAACGGCATGGGAGCCATCGCGGGGCCGTTGGCCACCGGATGGCTGATGGGCGCTGCGGGGACGCAAGGCTACTGGTTGTTCGTTTGCGCGATCATGCTGGCGATCGCGGGCTATGCGCTTTACCGGATGACCCAGCGGCCGGCGACGCCGGTTGAAGAAACTGCCGCATATGTAAGCGTTATGCCTACGGCATCGCCAGTTGCGGTCGAGGCGGCCCAGGAATGGGCCATCGAACAGGGTGAGGCTGTGGAAGAACAATCAGAGCCCGGCTAAAATCAAGGACTTGTCAGAATGTTAAAAGTTTGTAACGCTGATCTCCGTCTGGCGGGGACATATCGAGTAGGAAAGGGTGCTCATGGCGAACCCTGAAGACATACTCAGCTACTGGCTCGACGAGGTTGGACCCGAGGGCTGGTACAAGGGCGGCGCGGCGCTGGACGCGGACATTCGCGCCCGGTTCGAGCCGGACTGGAAACGCGCGACGGAGGGCACAAGCGCCCTTTGGCTGACCTATCCCAGCGGGACGCTGGCCTATATCATCCTCACCGACCAGTTCCCGCGCAACATGTTCCGCGGCACCGCGCAGGCGTTTGCCAGCGACAAGCTGGCGCGGGCGGCGTCCAAGGCGGCGATCGGACGCGGCTGGGACCTGAAGATCGACGAGCCGGCGCGGCAGTTCTTCTACATGCCGCTGATGCATTCGGAATGTCTGGTCGACCAGGATCGCTGTGTGCGGCTCATGAAGACGCGCATGCCGGAAACCGGATCCGACAACCTGCCGCATGCCCGGGCGCATCGCGAGGTGATCCGTTTGTTCGGCCGGTTCCCGACCCGCAACGCAGCGCTGCACCGCATCTCGACGGCGCCCGAAGCGGCGTTTGTCGACGAGGGCGGCTATCGTAAGGCGCTGGAGATGGTGAACGCGGCCTGATCCGGGCGGGGACGAATTTTCGGCGAAAATTCGTGGCCCGAAGCTCTGATGCCGGGAATGGCGGATCACGTCCGCATGCGCCTTGCGCATGGCGGTATCCCGGTCGCCGTGATTGTACGGCCGGAAGAGATAGTTTAACGTTCAACTAAATTTCGAACGGATCCGGAGGAGCCGCGCATGGCTGCCAAGAGCTTTGATATGATCGTAATCGGCGCGGGCCCCGGCGGCTATGTCGCCGCCATACGGGGGGCGCAGCTTGGCCTGAAGGTCGCCATTGTCGAACGCGAACATATGGGCGGCATCTGCCTGAACTGGGGCTGTATCCCGACAAAGGCGATGCTGCGGTCGTCAGAGGTCTTCCACCTGATGCACCGCGCCAAGGAGTTCGGGCTGAAGGCCGAGGGGATCGGCTATGACCTGGACGCTGTCGTAAAACGGTCGCGCGCGGTGGCGAAGCAGCTCAACGGCGGCGTCGGGCACCTGATGAAGAAGAACAAGGTGACCGTGGTCATGGGCGAGGCGAGCCTGCCCGCCCGGGGCAAGGTTTTGGTGAAGACCGAGGCGGGCGTCGAGGACCTGACCGCGCCCGCCGTCATTCTGGCGACCGGCGCACGGGCGCGGGAACTGCCGGGCCTGGAGGCGGATGGCGATCTGGTCTGGACCTACAAGCATGCGCTGGTGCCGCCGCGGATGCCGAAGAGGCTGCTGGTCATCGGCTCGGGCGCGATCGGGATCGAATTCGCGAGCTTTTACAACACGCTGGGTGCCGAAACCACGGTGGTCGAGGTGATGGACCGGATCCTGCCGGTGGAAGATGCCGAAATATCCGCCTTTGCCAAGAAGAGCTTTGCCAAGCAGGGCATGACGATCATGGAAAAGGCCATGGTCAAGCAGCTCGACCGCGGCAAGGGCAATGTGACCGCGCATATCGAGGTTGGCGGCAAGGTCGAAAAGCACGATTTCGACACGGTGATTTCCGCCGTGGGCATCGTCGGCAACACCGAGGGGCTGGGCCTGGAGGCGCTGGGCGTCAAGATCGACCGGACCCATGTGGTGACGGATGCGTTCTGCCGGACCGGGGTCGAGGGCCTTTATGCCATCGGTGACATCGCGGGCGCACCCTGGCTGGCGCACAAGGCCAGCCACGAGGGCGTGATGGTGGCCGAACTGATTGCGGGCCGGAACGACGTGCATCCGGTCAAGCCGGAATCGATCGCGGGCTGCACCTATTGCCATCCGCAGGTCGCCTCGGTGGGCTATTCCGAGGCGAAGGCCAAGGAACTGGGCTATGACGTCAGGGTCGGGCGGTTCCCCTTCATCGGCAACGGCAAGGCGATCGCGCTGGGCGAGCCCGAAGGGCTGGTGAAGACGGTGTTCGACGCCAAGACGGGCGAACTTTTGGGCGCGCATATGATCGGGGCGGAGGTGACCGAGTTGATCCAGGGCTATGTGGTGGGCCGGACGCTGGAGACCACCGAAGAGGACCTGATGAACACGGTCTTCCCGCACCCCACGCTCAGCGAGATGATGCATGAAGCCGTGTTGGATGCCTATGACCGCGTGGTGCATATCTGACCGCGTGGCTGCGCCGCACGGCCCGAGCCCCGTGCTCGCCTCCGGCTCCGTGCGGGCGGGATACCGGGCGGGTGAGGCGTAGAACGCGAACCCGTCCCGGCCCGATGTGGATTTCCCCTTGTTCATAGACGGTTCGGAGCAGCTTTGCCCTGAATGCGCCGGTTCGGGCGTCTGTGAATCGCCGCCCGCCCCGAAGGTGAATGGCCTGCGGTCACGTGCGGCGCGCGCGCTTGATCCGGACGCCGGGGCATGAAGGAACCGTGATGGAGACGCGAACCGACTGGCGGTTGGTCTGGATGCTTTGGGCCGCGGGGCTTGGAGCGGCGGGGCAGTACGGCAAGATCAGCGTGATCTTCGACCGGTTGCCGGAGGTCTATCCGCAGGCCGGGACCGCATTGGGATTCGCGGTCTCTCTGGTGGGGTTCCTGGGCATCCTTCTGGGGGTGGTCGCCGGGGCGCTGGTGGCGCGGGTCGGGTTCCGCCGGGCGCTGTTGTGGGCGCTCGCGCTCGGCGCCGCGATGTCGGCGCTGCAGGCGCCGTTTCCGGCGCTGCCGGTGTTTCTGGCAAGCCGGGTGGTGGAAGGCGCGGCGCATCTGGCCGTGGTGGTGGCCGCGCCGACGCTGATCGCCCAGGTGACCGCCCCGCAGGACCGGGGATTTGCGCTGACGCTTTGGGGCACGTTCTTCGGGGTGGCGTTTGCGGTGCTGGCCTGGGGCGGCGTGCCGTTTGCGCGGGTTTTCGGTTTGGGTGCGCTGATGCTGGCGCACGGCGCCTATATGGCGGTGATGGCGGCGGTGCTGTGGCGGCTGTTGCCGCGGGACGAGACGCAGGAGGTGCGGGCGCCGCGACCGGGCGAGCTGATCCGGGCGCACGCGCGGATCTACGGCTCGGCCCGGATCGGGGCGCCGGCCTGGGGGTGGCTTTACTATACACTGTGCTTCGTGAGCGTTCTGACCGTCTTCCCGCCCTTTATGGCCGAAGGGCCGCGGGCGTTCGTTGCGGGGGCGATTCCGATCATGTCGATCCTGTCGTCGCTGACGTTGGGCGTGTTGCTGATGCGCTATGTCGAGGCGGTGTCGGTGGTGGTGATCGGGTTCGGCGTTTGCGCGGGCTTTGCCGGGGTTCTGTGGCTGGCCCCGGGGCAGGCCTGGCTGGCGCTGGGATTGGGGGCCGGGCTGGGGCTGGTGCAGGGGGCGAGCTTTGCCGCCGTGGCCCAGCTGAATGAGGCACCTGCGGACCGGGCGCTTGCGAACGGCGGACTGGCGCAGATGGGCAATCTGGGCAATACCGGCGGCACGCCGGTGATGGTGGCCGTGATCGGCGTGGCCGGATATGGCGGGCTGATGCTGTCGCTGGCGGGGCTGTTCTTGGCAGGGGGTGCGGTCCATCTGTGGTTGCGGGGAAGACGAGGGTTTTTCTAGTGGCCGGCGGCGAGGGAAGCCTGACGCCGGCTGAAGGTGCGCGATCGCGTTCTACCGATTTTGGCCTGAAACAGGCGTTGCCTGTTGAGCGCTAAGCTGCGCCATCGCCGACTCGCGGGGAGGCGACCCGGACCTTTGAACGGCTCGATTTTTCCCCGCAAAGTCCGCACGACCTCAATGCGATACGCGCCGCCCGCAAATCGCCTCCCCTCCGGAGCGGGTCGGCGATGGCGCGGCGGGGCTGCGCCCCTTGATTCCGCGCCAAGGACAGCGGGAAAATGGCGGCTCCAGGCCAAACCCGACCTCGCGCATCCCTCACGCTGGCAAGCCCTTTAGCGTATCCCGGCGCGGCGGGCTGCGCGGTCGATCGCGGCGGTGACCTCTGTGGCGTGGGTATGGTGCGGCATATGGCCGGCGCCGGGGATCAGACGCAGATTTGCGGTCGGCAGGCGGCGGGGGAGCGGGACGGCGTGGATCTCGGGCGAGACGATCCGATCCGCCGCGCCATGCACGATTTCGACGGGCACCCTTAAGCTTCCGTAGCGTTGCGACATCTCCGTCAGGTTCGACCGCAACGCGGCGATCTGGCGGGCGTTGTTGCGGATCGTGTCGCGGCGCAATGCCAGACCCACGCCGACATAGTCGGCATATCCGGCGGGCGGACGCTGGGGCGAGAAGACCAGCCGCAAGGGCCCCGCCGCATCGGATTCGTCGGCCAGCGCGGCGATCAGCGGCGCCAGGCTGGCGCGGGTGCGTGCGGTGCCGATCACGGCGGACTGGCTGGTCAGTTCCTTCGGCCACGGCAGGGTCGTGCCGGACACAAGGACGAGGCCCGCAGCCGCGTCGGGCGCATCAAGTGCCCAGGCCAGCGCCACGGCCGCGCCGTAGGACTGGCCGAGCACGATCGGGCTGCGGACCCCGAGCTGTGCGGCGGCCGCGCGCAGGGTCCGGGCCTGGGCGGCGGGGCTGTCGCCGCCGGGGACGGGATCGGAATAGCCCAGACCGGGCCGGTCGAAGACGATCACCCGGTAGCGGTCCTTGATCCGGTCCACGAAGCCGAAGGTAAAGTCGCGCGCATTGCCGCTGGCGCCGTGGATCAGCACCAGATCGGGCCCCTGTCCGGCAACGACGGCGTGGACCCGCCGGCCCGAGACCTCGATGAACTGACCTTGCGGCGGATAGGCGGCCTCGGCGGCGGCCTCGCGGTCGTCGAGGGCCGGGCCGCAGGCGGTGAGCGTCAGAGCGACGGCGAGGATGAGGGAGAGCAGGGCGATGCGCATAGGAGTGCAGATAGCGCGATAGGGAGGGAAATCCTGTAGCCGGGCGCAACGATGTGCCGAAGGCTGCGTTTCAAATTCCGGTCGGATCATGCAACGAGGTCTTTTGCGGGGCGGACGTGATCGATTGCCACTTGGCTGGATGTGGTGCGATGCTCACCTGCGGCGCGATCGGCAGCGATGCGATCAATCCGCCGCCAGACCCGCCCGTCGAGCCGCCCGGTCAATCGCCGCGATCACATCATCGGGATTTGTATGGTGCGGCATGTGACCGACGCCCGGCAGCACCGTCAAACGCGCCTGGCCGGTGTCCGCGACCATACGCTCGGCGTGGATCTTCGCCGAAACGGTGGTATCGGCGTCGCCGTGCACGATTTCGAGCGGCACCGGGAAACCCGCGTAGCGCGGGGCGAGCGCGGTGATTTCATCCTTCAGAACGGCGCGGTGCGTGGCGTTGGCGCGCAGGGGCTCGCGCCGCAGCGTCAGCGGTGCGCCGATATGGTCCGCATAGCCCACGGGCATGGGCTGGGGGGCAAAGATCTCGGCGACGGCCTCGCGCACGCGGGCGCCACCGACGAAGGCGGTCAGCAGCGGCACGGCGACCGCGGCGCCGAGGGTGCTGGAATTGACCTGGTAGAGGCGCGGCAACGGTCCGGCCCAGGGATGAGAGGGGCCGGAGACGTTGACCACGGCAGCGGCATGATCGGGCGCGTCCAAAGCCCAGGCCAGCGCGACGGCGGCGCCGTAGCTGTGGCCGAGCACGACGGGCCTGTCTGCACCGAGTTCAAGGGCGGCGGCACGCAGGACGGCGGCCTGTTCATGGATGCCCTCGGCGCCTTTCGGCAGACGGTCGGAATAGCCAAGACCCGGCCGGTCGAACACGATGACGCGGTAGCGATCGGTCAGGCGGTCGACGAAGCTGTGGGTGAAGTCGCGGGTATTGCCGCTGGAGCCGTGGATCAGGATGAGATCCGGGCCCCGGCCCCGGACGACTGCGTGGACCTTGCGGCCCTGCGCGTCGACGATCCGGCCTTCTGGAGGATAGGACGCCATGGCCGCGCGTTCGCGGGCGCCTGCCCGCCAGTGCACGGCGAGGGCTGCGAGCAGCAGGAACGCAAGAAGGCTAGCGGCCAATCTGGTCCAGATCATAGGGCGTCGACTGGTAAATCTCGTTTATCCAATTGCCATATAGAAGGTGCCCGTGGCTGCGCCAGCGGTTTTGTGGAGTCATCGCGGGGTCGTCATCGGGATAATAGTTGATGGGCACGTTTATCGGCGTGCCGTTGGCGATGTCACGGTCGTACTCGCTCTTCAGCGTGTCGCTGTCATATTCGAAATGGTTGAGGATATAGAGCGCGCGGTGCCTGGGATCCTCGACCAGGCAGGGCCCGACCTCTTCGGAACCGAGAAGCGTTGACAGGTCCGGCACGTCGTCGATTTCGCCTTGCCGCACCTCGGTCCAGCGGCTGACCGGGATCACGCAGTCGTCGGAGAAACCGCGCAGGTAGGGCGAAGCCGGGGCGAGGTTCTGGTGCCGGAAACAGCCGAAGGCCTTGTGCGGCAGCATGTGTTTTTCGATCCCGTAGAAATGCGACATCATTGCCATGCCGCCCCAGCAGACACCGAAGGTGGAATGCACATGGGTCTGGGTCCAATCCATCACCTCGCGCAGTTCGTCCCAATAGGTGACCTCGTCGAAGCGCAGATGTTCGATGGGGGCGCCGGTGATGATGAGGCCGTCGAACTTTTCCTCCCTGACGTCCTGGAACGGGCGATAGAACGCCTCCATGTGTTCGGGTGCGGCATTCTTCGAAATATGCTCGGTCATCCGGATCAGCTGCAGGTCGATCTGCAGGGGGGTCGCACCGATCAGGCGGGCAAACTGGTTCTCGGTCTGGATCTTCTTGGGCATCAGATTCAAGAGCCCGATCCTAAGCGGACGGATATCCTGCCGCTTGGCCTGGTCCTCGGACATCACCATCACACCCTCGCGGCGGAGCACGTCAAAGGCGGGCAGATCAGAGGGCAGGGTGATGGGCATGGGGGCAGGTGGTCCTTTCGTCGGACAGCTTTTGTAAGCGTGAATGGGCGGCAGCGCCAGACGGGTTATGCCTGTCGCCGAGTTCCGCCTGACCCCGGGGTCGTGCACGGCGCTTCGGGTCAATGTGCTGCCTGCTCGGCGCGGCCTCGGCAGCGGCGCTTTTTGGGGAACGAGGTTCAGCGCTGCGGATCATACGATTTTCTGCGAATCACCCGAATATGCAGGAATGTCCGCACACCGCGTGCCGGCAAGGCCATTGCGCGATTCTGCGTCAGCGGTCTTCAACCTGAGAGTGTATTTTCAGGGATTTCAACGGGATCGGCCGATCTCCCTTCTCTGTCATGCGGGTGTTTTGTCCAAAAAAATCGCGGCGTGAAGCGCAATACGCCAATTCCTTCACGTCGCAATCACGCTGCGCTCACGCCATCGGTCTAGGGTGGTTCACGGTAGCGAGTTGAGGATTCAAAGAGTTGGGGAATGGATCAGCCGGGGCCAAGTTATTACAGTCCGTGAGTAGAAGCATAGATACCCTGCCTCGGACAAATTTTTGTGTTTTGCTGATCCTCCCGTTCCGCGCGCTGGAACCGAAGGCTTTGCCGGAGGGACCGGCGTGCGGAGCTACTTTCGCAACGCCGCGGCAATAAGACTGTCGAAGTCGTCGGGTGTGCGAACGCAGGCCACGTCCTCGGCAGACACCGTCACCCCCCAGGTCTCCGCCATCGCGCGATAGCGCGGCTGCCGGTGGGCCAGGGCGCGCGCGTAGGTCCACCGGACGAAGGCGTCCGGGTCGACCTCTGCCTCGGGGCCGCCGGTGCCGGAGCGATACTCAGCCCAGGCGGCGTTCAGGAACTCGGGCTGGTAGTACATCGGTTTCGGGGCGGCATCGAACCGGCGCACGAGTTCCTCGGTATGCGCCTCGGTGCCTTCAATCCAGACCAAAAGCACCGTATCGGCCAGCGCCGTCAGCACCGGATCGGCCGGATCGTGGGGATCGACCACTTCACAGATCGATCCGCCGGAGTCGCAAACGAAATGTGCGTAGTCATAGATCTCGCGGGCGCGGTCGATGAAATGCGCCGTGTCGAGCAGGGCGGCGATCTCGGCCTGCCTGTGTTGTTCCTGCCGGATCATGTAGTCGGCGAACGGCAGCCCGCCGCGGGCCGGGTCGCCGGGTTTTCCGAGATAGGTCGACAGCGGCGAGAGGTTGTGGAAGCCGATATTCGAGCCGATGTAGATCGAGTCGGTCATCAGCAATTCGCGCAGGAACGGCACCTGCATCGCCTGGCGCTTGACGTTGTCGACGATGTGCTCGCCCATGTACCGGGTGCCGATGCGATAATCGACGGAATAGTGATACCAGCCGCCGCCTGCGCGCAGCATGGTCGAGACATGGGTCTTGCCAAGGCCCGACATGCCGAAGAGAAGCACGCGCTTGTGCCGTGCGTCCAGCCAATCCCGTGCGGTTTCGTAGATCATCGGCGGCTTCCGTTGCTGACGCCACCTAACCCGAACCGCGCGGGGATTTCCAGCACCCGCTATCGGGTTCCGGCGCAGCCCGAGACGGCCGCGGAGCCGCCGCCCAAGGCACGGCGGAGCCGGACCGCAAAAGACGGTGTCGTCAGGCGCCGGACTTCTGAAACATCCGGCCGGCCAGGCGGCCGTCGAGGATCAGAAGCCCCAGCGCCAGCAGGACAAATCCCAGATAGGCCTGCGGCAACAGCGCCTCGCCGCGCACCCAGGCGCCCAGGACGATGGCCACGGGTGGGATCAGCAGCGTGCACAGCATCAGATTGCCGCTGCCCGCCATCGCGAGAACCCGGTAATACAGCAGATAGGCCAGCGCCGTGGCGGCGACGGCATAATAGGCGATGGCGATCAGAGTGTCGGCCTGCAGCGCCATGGTCGGCGTCCCTTCCAGCCAGATCGCCGCAGGCAGCATCACCAGGCTCGACCCCGTCAGCATGCCCGCGGCGGCAAGCTGCGGCGGCAGATGGGACAGGGTCCTGCGCGCCCAGGCGCTGGCCAGGGCATAGCTGAGCGTGCCGCCCAGAACCGCCAGCTGCGCCAGCGAGCGCAGATCGAAGCTGAGCAGCGAGTCGAACCCGATCGCCGTTGCCACCCCGAGAAACCCGAGGCCGACGCCGATCCCGCGCCGGAGCGTCAGACGCTCGTCGTGAAAGACCGCCGCGGCGACGACGACGCCGAAGATCGCCGTCGCGGCGTTCAGGATCGAGGTCAGACCGGTCTCGATATGCAGCTGTCCCCAAGCCATCAGCGAAAACGGGATCACGTTGTTAAGAAGCCCCATCACCAGAAACGCGGCCCAGACCGAGGGGGCACGCGGGATGGGGATCCGGCGAAGCAGGACGAAGACCCACAGAACCAGCGCCGCCCAGACCACCCGGTGCGCCACCGAGGTGACAAAGCCGATTTCATCCAGCGCCACCCGGATCGACAGGAACGACCCGCCCCAGATCGCGGCAAGCAGCATCAGCTCGGCCCAGGCGCGGCCGGAGAGGGATTTCTGATCGGTCATGCTTGCCGCTTACCGCAGCAATCCGCCTAGGGCGACCCGTATCCTGCGGCAACGAAAAACCCCGCCGCAGAGGGCGGGGTTATTGGGATTTTGCCGGGGCTTTCCCGTCAGAAGTAGAAGCCGATCTTGAACCCGGCGCTGAAGGCGGTGTTGTCGGTGAAACTGGCGCGCGCCACGTCCGGGGTGCCGGTTTCGGGCCGGGCATCACCCAGCCAGGTATGACGGACGCCGCCCGAGACCACGACGTTTTCGTCCTTGTACTGCAGGCCGAGCGTCAGCGAGAAGTTGCCGTTGGTGGGGGCCAGCGGCGACACCAGGTCATCTGTTCCCTCGGGCTCGTATCCGATGATGCCGGACACCGACCAGTTGTCGTTGAGCCTGCGGCCGATGCCGAGTTCGTATTCGAAGGTGTCCTCGAGATCGCTGATGCTCACGCCGCTTCCGACACCGTTCAGCACGCCGTCCGTCGCCAGGTCGTCGAAGGCGGTGGGCGAGATGATCAGGTCGGACCATTTCGCATAGCGGACCGAACCGAAGAGCAGCGTCTTGGGGTTGAGGCCGGTCTGGAAGTCGAGATTGATCGAGGCGGGCGACTTGACCTCGGTATCCGTGATCGGGGCGATGGGAAATCCGCCGATCGTCTCGGTCGACGCCATGTCGTGCGTGATTTCCGAGTTGTAGGTCAGCGCCACGCGCAGGGCGTATTCCGGGATTTCGAAGGCACCGCCGATGACGTATCCCAACGCGCTATCGTGCGCCAGCGCCACGTTGTAGCCGCTGAGCCCGCCATAGGCGAGGCCGGACAGGGTGATGTCGCCGACCACCGTCTGGTGGCGGATGCCGGCATGGACGCTGAAGCGGTCCGAGAACTTGTAGCGCCCGATGGCGGTGATCGATGTCGCGTCGGCAATGGCCGAGGTGCCGCCGAGCTCGGACGTTCCGGGGGCGCCGGGATAGGTGACGTCCGAGCCGAAGGGCTGGTCCCAGAGCAGCGAGAACGAGAACTTGTCGCTGAAGTCGTACTTCAGACCGCCGCCGGCATTGGTGAAGCTGCCCGCAACGTTACCGTACGGCGTACCCGGCGGCAGCGCACCGATGCCGACCCCGGTGCCGGTCACCTCTCCCGAAGTGGCCGAGAAGCGCAGTTCGGCGTAGTTGCCCTCTTCAAAGATGATGCCGATCGGCTGTCCCGAGCGGTCCAGCCCGCCTGCGGACGCACCCGATGCTGCGATAGCGCCGGCAGCGACCGTCGCCAAAAACCTGTTCATGTCCTCTTCCCAACCATGATGTTTTTGCTGGCACTCACCCTATCGGTGTGGCTCGCGCCGGGTCAAACCATGACCCTGCGTCACGAATTTGTTGCATAACAACCGTTGCAATCGCGTCACCCTGCCGCATGCGCGCGGGTCTCGCCGCGAATGTTCAGGTAATTGGCGGCGAAGATCACCGCGGCACCGGCCAGGACGGCCCATTCCAGCGGCTCGGAATAAAGCGCCATGCCGACCAGCGCGATGATCGGCAGCCGGGCGAAATCCATGGGCATCACAACCGTCGCGGGCGCTATGGCAAGCGCCTTGGTCATGCAGAAATGCGCCACCAGACCGGCACAGCCGACCAGCACCAGCCAGGGCCAGGCGGCCGGCGACGGCCAGGCGATTGCGCCGTCGAACCCGGCGGTGATCAGGCCAAACACCGCCTGCATCGTAGTGAGGTAGAAAAGGATGCAGGTGATCGTTTCCGTCCGGGTCAGAAGACGGGTGAAGGTCGCCGCTCCGGCAAAGCCGATGGCCGCCAGCGCGGCGGCGATCAGACCGGGGCTGAGGGTCACGCCGCTTCCCGGCTGCGCGACGATCAGGATGCCGCAGAACCCAAGCAGCGCCGCAAGTGCGCGGACGCGCGTCAGCCGCTCGCCCAGGAAGATCGGCGCGAAGACGGTGACCCAGAGAGGCGAGGTGAATTCCAGTGCGAAGACCTGCGCAAGCGGGGCGGCGGTGACGGCGTAAAACCACAGGTTCTGGCCGGTGAAGTGGCTGATATTGCGGATGAAATGGATGTGCAGACTGCGCCGGGTGATCTGCGTCAGCGTCTGTGCCCACCAGGCCCCGCCAAGCACGATTGCGATGCCGATAAAGGACCGGTAGGTCATGATCTCGAACGTGTCGAGTTCGTCCGCCAGCGCCCGCCCGGCGATGGCCATGGCGGTGAACGAGACGATTGCGCCGATCATCCAGACGGCGGCGTGCAGTGGAGGGTGCGCCGTCATTCCAAGGCCGTGCAGCAGCCGGTCAGCAGGATCGGTGTCTGGCCGCGCTGGGTCAGGATATGCGCGCGGAAAGGGGCGCCGCCGCAGGCTTCTTGTTCGAGCAGCACGATGGCGGTGTCGCGCTCTCCGATCAGGGTAAGGGCGCGCGGCCAGTCTGCGCCCTCGGCGGCGATGTCGTTCATCACGTCCATGTCGGTGGGCGCGGGGAATTCAAACCGGGCCTGCGGGGTGTCCAGTGTAAGCGTCCAGGCAGGCGCCGTGCCCTGGCAGGCAAAGCCGCCGGTCCAGGCCGTCGCCGGAAGAAGTGAGACGACGAAAGGCAAGAGAGGTGCAGCGGGGCGCATGATCCCCGGCTATAGATCAGCCGTTGGGCAAGTGGTAGCCCCGCGCAGGTGCGGGTCTTCTCACCGGCACTGGAGATCAACCGGCAGATCGAAGGGCGCATCTGGCCTGGAGCGGACGTTTGCCTCTGACTCCAGGCGCGGAATCAAGGCCGCAGGCCGCCGCGCCATCGCCGACCCGCCCCGAAGGGGAGGCGATTTTGCTGGTGGCGCGTATCGGTTTGAGGTCGTTCGGACTTTGCCGGGATAAAACGAGCCGTTCAGAGGCTTGGATCGCCTCCCCGCGGGTCGGCGATGGCTTAGCTTAGCGCCCAATAGGCAAACGTCCGCTCCAGGCCGTCTTTTGTCATTCCTCAAAGGGCACTAGTGGAACCCGATATCCAGCGGCAGCCGGCAACATCCGGCGAGGAATCTTTGGCCGCCGGGTGCATCCAGCAGATAGGCGACGGTCCAGGGATAGGTCCGGTCGCTCATCCCGTCCGTACAGGCCGCCGGCCGAATGATGGCTTGGCTCGACGCCGGCCCGCCTGCATGGCTGAGCTGCAGCGGGTAACCCGCAGAGCCCTCGGCAGCCAAGGCACCCGTAAAGCCAAGCAGGAAGCCAGCGCCCGTGATGTCCGAGAAACTGGCCGATCCGGGCGAGAGGCGCAGCGACCAGAACGGCTCGGTCCCGGCGCAGAGCAGGCCGGCGGGCAGCGCCGTGCCGGGAAGGGTCGGCACCGGGTCGGGGGCGAGAAACCGCATGGCGATCCAGCCGTTGGCCTCCTCCCAGACGATCCGTCCCCATTTGCCGGAGGCGTCCGTGCCTGCGACCTCGATGCCGCGCGCATCGGGCGGCAGGTCGCCGATATCGGAGCTGCCGGCCGAGGGCCCGGCGCGGACGTTCAGGGTATCGTCGGCAGCGACGCCGGTAACGCGGAAATAACCCGGTTGAGCCAGCGCGGGCGGGCAAAGCAGGATCAGCAATACGGCGAGGGCGGTTCGCATCGGGCACGGCTCCGGCGGGTCGGGTTCTGACGTGACGCTAGCACGTTTTCGGCCGCTTCCCCACTCTGCGTTTGGTTTGCCGCAATCGGTCACCAGCGGGTTGAGCGGGAAAACCCCGTCGTCCGGATCGGTATGGCGGCTTGAAAACCCGCCTGATATGCGACGGTGACATCGCGCGGTGCGGTCTTGCGTCACCCCGCGATCAGTCGAGCAGGGGCAGATACCGCGCCTCTGGCACACCGATCAGGTCCGCCGCCGACGCGCCGGCGGCCCGGATTGCGTTCAACGGCGTCTTGACGCTTTCGTGCCAAACCTGTCGCAGGCCGCCCCTTTGCCAGTGCTCGTCCGGCGTGTCGGCGGGATAGAGGGTCAGGTCGTGCATCCCCGCCCAGTGAAAGCTGAGCCAGGACCGTGGCAGGTGGAAGCGCTGGCTGACCAGAATCAGGGGGCCCTCGGCGGCGGAGCCAAGCAAGTCTGCCGTAAAAAGGGCGTTCTGCAATGTGGACAGCGCATCGCCGTCAACGAGCACGGCGCCTTCCGGCACGCCCGCATCCAGGGCGGTTTCGGCCATCATGCCGCCGATGGATCGCGTCTCGTGCCGGAGCCGCCCGCCGGAGACCACCAGCTTTTGACCGATACCGGCATGATAGAGCGCCAGTGCTGCCTCCAGCCGGGCGCGGCTGGCGGGACCGAGCGCGCCATCGGGCCGTTGGCCGGCGCCCAGGACCACGAGTGTCGCGTCGCTGGGCAAGTCGGCGGGCGGGTCGTAGAACTCGATGAAGCCCAACAACGTGGCGAGCAGGGCCAGATAACCTGCGACGCCGATCCAGACGAGGCGCCGCAGCCACCGCATCAGGCGCGAGCCGGGCGTTGCAACGGCGCCGTCGGTCACGCGGGTTTTGCCGGCTGCCGCATCCCCGGCCGCCTTTCGCACAGAAAGCCGATGGTCGGCGAGACCGCTTTGGGAACGAACTGGAAGGGAAAGCGGTATTTCTTGACGATCCTGACGTTGTGCCGCAGCGTCTGCGCCAGCCATCGCCAATCGAACCCGATATGCTCGGTGCCGTGCGGTCGGACTCTGTCCAGCTCGCAGATCGAGGCATAGAATGTCTCTGTCCACGTGTATTGCCGATGCCTGATATAGCCCATCAGGGCACTGCCGGTGTTCTTGATGGCCACCGCGGGCCCGATTTCGTTCGGCACGGTGATGAAAAGCTTCTGAAAGTCCGACCGGCCGATGGCCTCGACCACGCGGACGACCTTGTGTTCGGGGATGTGCTCGAACGTCTCGAGCCCGATGACAAGATCGAATCCGTCGATCAGGTCCAGCTTTTCGGCGATATCCGCGCGATGCAGGCGAAAGTTGTTGCGGCCTCCGTATCTCTCGGCCGCCAACGCACAGAAGTCCTCGCGAAGCTCCACGCCGGTGTAGTCGATGTCATCGCGCCATTCGGTCATCAGGCGGTAGGACCGGCACGGCCCGCAGCCGATATCGAGAACGCGGAGCTTCGATCCAAAGCGGGGCGTCAGATCGCGCACGATGCGCTCGAGATAGCGGAAACGGGTTGCGTGCAGGAACCTCGTGATCAGATTGAAGTCCTGGTTCTTTTCATAGCGATGCGGCTCCAAGTCGGGATCCTTTGTGACCTGGTCTGTTCTCGCGCGTGCCTCAACCGATCTTCGCCGTTTCGGGCAGGCGTTGCAATCGTCAAGCCAGGCCCGCCATGACCGGCCGGTCGTGGGCCTACTCCCACTCGATGGTTCCGGGCGGCTTTGAGGTGATGTCATAAGTTACCCGGTTAATGCCTTGAACTTCATTGATGATCCGTGTTGCGGTTTCGCCCAGAAAGTCGTGGCTGAACGGATAGTAATCGGCGGTCATGCCGTCGACCGAGGTCACGGCGCGCAACGCGCAGGCGTAATCATAGGTGCGTCCGTCGCCCATGACGCCAACAGTGCGCACCGGCAGAAGCGCGGCGAAGGCCTGCCAGATCTCGTCTTAGAGCCCGTGGCGGCGGATCTGGTCGATATAGACGGCGTCGGCCTGCCGCAGGATGTCAAGCTTGTCGCGGGTGATCTCACCCGGGCACCGGATCGCGAGGCCGGGGCCGGGAAAGGGATGGCGGCCGATGAAGCTGGCGGGCAGGCCCAGTTCGTGACCAAGCGCGCGGACCTCGTCCTTGAACAGCTCGCGCAGGGGTTCGACGAGCTTCAGCCCCATCTTTTCCGGCAGGCCGCCGACATTGTGGTGCGATTTGATGGTGACCGACGGTCCGCCCGAAAAACTGACCGATTCGATGACGTCGGGATAAAGCGTGCCTTGCGCGAGGAATTCGGCGCCGCCGACATCGCCGGCGTGTTTTTGAAACACGTCGATGAACAGCCGTCCGATCGTTTTTCTTTTTATTTCCGGGTCTGTTACGCCCTCAAGCTCATCTAGAAACAGATCCGCCTCGTCGGCGTGTATCAGCGGGATATTGTAGTGATCGCGGAACATGGCGACGACTTCCGCCGCCTCGTTCTGGCGCAGAAGTCCATGGTCGACGAAGACGCAGGTCAGTTGGTCGCCGATGGCTTCGTGGATCAGCACGGCGGCGACCGAGGAATCGACGCCGCCCGAAAGGCCGCAGATCACCTTTGCATCGCCCACCTGGGCGCGGATCTGGGCGATGGCTTCGTCCCGATAGGCGTTCATGGTCCAGTCGCCGGTGAAACCCGCGAGGCGGACAAAGTTTTCATACAGCGTCTTGCCGTTGGGGGTGTGGTGCACCTCGGGGTGAAACTGCACGGCGTAGAAGTGTCTCGAAAGATCGGCTGTGATCGCGAACGGCGCGTTGGGCGAGGTGCCATATACCTGAAATCCCGGCGCGATTTCAGAGACATGATCGCCGTGGCTCATCCAAACCTGTTCGCGCGTATCCAGAAACCAGCCGGTCAGCAGGTCGATACGCTTGTCGGTGGGCGTGACATAGGCGCGGCCGAACTCCGCCGTGCCGCCCCCGCCCGAGATCTTGCCGCCTTCGACCTGACCGCCGAGGTCCTGCATCATCACCTGCTGGCCGTAGCAGATCCCAAGGATCGGCACGCCGAGATCGTAGATCTGGCGCGGTGGGCGGGGACTGCCGGCGCGGGTGACGCTGTCCGGTCCGCCGGAAAAGATCACCGCTTTCGGCGCGATTTGCGTAAGCCTCTCGGCGGTGAGCGACTGGTAGGGGTGTATCTCGCAATAGACATTCAACTCCCGCAGCCGCCGCGCGATGAGCTGGGTGACCTGAGAGCCGAAGTCGACGATAAGGAGCGTGTCGTGAGATGGCATGGGCAGGCGTTAGGCCACAGCCCGGCGGGATGCAACCTTTGCCGCCCGCCGCATGCCGGGAATTGCGTCAGGCGACGGTGTCTGCGCTAAAAAACGCCGCGATCCGGTCGGCGTCCGACGACGTGTGGATCGAGCAGACTTAAAGCACGCCCTGGCCGAACGTTGCAGCGGCAAGTGTGATCACCGCCTCGCCGAACGGATACTTGAGATCGCGGTTGTCTGGATATCCTCGGCTTTGGCGTATTTCTCCGCGATCAGGGCTTGCCGCTTCGAGTGTCGGTGCGATGTCGGCGCATGTGGCCGTCATGTCGTTCTGCGTGGTCGCGGTGACCGCGATGGACACCACAAAGACGCCCAGGCCCGGGTGTGAACAATTTCAAGCTGCTTTTCCGCGCCGCCGCGGCATCCATCGAATGTCGGTTTTGCCTCTGATCCGACGTAAATCAAGCGCAGTGCGTCCGCCGGATTGGCTATGACCGCGCCAATCAAGTCGGAGGCGATGGCATGGCGGAGGCAGCTGCGCGCAGGCGTGGACGGGGCGGCGGCGGGGCGGCGCGGCGGGCGGAACGCTCGGCCGTCGTGATCGAGACGGCGCGGTTCATCCAGCGCAAGATCCCCGATTTCGAGATCCTGACGGCCGAAGCGCTGGAGATCATCGAGGCCAATGCCGAGACGGTGCTGGAAGAGATCGGGGTCAATTTCGTCGACAACCCCGGTGCGCTGGCGCGCTGGCGCGACGCCGGCGCCGACGTCCGGGGCGAGCGGGTGCATATACCGCGCGGGCTGGCGCGGCAGCTTTGTGCGACGGCGCCGTCCATGTTCACGCAGCATGCGCGCAACCCCGCCCGCAATGTCGAGATCGGCGGCCGTAACCTGGTTCTCGCGCCGGTCTACGGGCCGCCTTTCGTGCGCGACGTCGAAGGCGGGCGGCGCTATGCCACCATCGAGGATTTCCGCAACTTCGTGAAGCTCGGCCATATGTCGAAATGGCTGCACCATTCCGGTGGCACGGTATGCGAGCCGACGGACGTGGCGGTGAACAAGCGGCATCTGGACATGCTGCTGGCGCATATGACGCTGAGCGACAAGCCGTTCATGGGATCGGTCACCGAGCCGTCGCGGGCGCAGGATTCGGTCGAAATGTCCGAGATTCTGTTCGGTGGGCTGAACGGCCGCACGGCGATGACCTCGCTGATCAACATCAACTCGCCGCTGACGTTCGATTCGGTAATGATGGGAGCCCTGGAGGTCTATGCAGCGGCGAACCAGGCCTGCATCGTCTCGCCCTTCATCGTCGGCGGCGCCATGGCGCCGGTCAGCGTGGCCGGCACCCTGACCCAGGTGCTGGCCGAGGTGCTGGCGGGCGTGGCGTATGCCCAGCTGGTACAGCCAGGCGCGCCGGTGATCATGGGCGCCTTCGTCACATCGATCGACATGAATTCCGGCGCGCCCACCTTCGGCACGCCTGAGGCGGCGCAGATCACCTATGGCGCAGGGCAGTTGGCGCGGCGGCTGGGGCTGCCGTTCCGGTCGGCGGGATCGTTTTGCGGGTCCAAACTGCCGGATGCTCAGGCGGCCTACGAGACGGCGAACTCACTCAACGTGGGGCTTTTGTCGGGTGTGAATTTCATGCTGCACGCCTGCGGATGGCTCGAAGGAGGACTGGTGAGTTCTTACGAGAAGTTCGTCCTGGATGCGGACCAGCTCGGCGTCCTTCACAAGCTGGCCGGCGGTGTTCCGGTAGACGAAGACGCCCAGGCGATGGATGCGCTGCGCGAGGTGGGGCCGGGTGGCCATTTTCTGGGATGCGCCCATACCCAGGCGCATTTCAAGGACGCTTTCTGGAGGTCCGACCTGCTCGATTACAAACCGTTCGAGACCTGGGACGAAGAGGGCGCGCGCGACAGCCAGATCCTTGCGGCGGCGCGGGTGCAAAAGCTATTGGGCGACTACCAGCAGCCTGCGCTGGACCCCGCCATCAACGAGGCATTGGCGGACTACGTGGCGAAGAAAAAGGCCGCGATGCCGGACGCCTTCGTCTGAGGCAAAGCGCGGAGCGGGCTGATCGCCGGTATCTTAACCGGATCCTTGGAGATTTCCGTTAAACGCACCTTGACGCCCCGTGCCCGCCGCTTCAGGTCCGCAGCTTCGGCTTGGCGAGCAGGGTGGTTTCGGCAAGCAGTGCGATCAGCACTTCCACATGGCGCGAGACATTGTAAGAGGCGTCGCCCATCTTTCGGGCGTCTTCCAGGGTGGCCTCGACCGTCAAGAGGGTTGAGACCGCGCCTTTCGGGCCGGGCAGTGCCGGGCCGCGTACCAGCCGCTTGAGGGTCCGGTCGCGGTTGTACCCCGACAGACCATGACGTGCGGCCTGCAGCAGCAGGCGGGGGCGGCGCAGAGTTTGTACAAGCGAGATCGGGTCGGCCATCGGGGGAGTCCTTTTGAGGGAATCGTGGTCCCGGCAGCATTGCCTGTCTCGCCGCGCCGTTGCCCGGTCGGCGCCTCTCACGGACGGCGGTTTCAGAAATTGTTAACCAAACGGAAACAATCAACCGAGTTATCCACAATTTTAACCGAATCGAAACCTAATCATCCATAGGTTGTTAAGGCTTGGCGTCGGCGGGATTGCCGCGGTGGGGTGGAAATCCCGCCACCTGGGCCGGGCGACGGGGACTTGGCGGCCAGGGATGAACGATGGTGGCGGTGCAGGAGCGCGACAGAGATGACGGACGGTATCCGCCTTGGCTGCCGAGAGGCCTGAGGCTGTATCTGGATCACACCGAAGGCGGGCGTTCGATCAGGGAACTGGCGCGGGCGCGTGGCTGCCATCCGTCGACCGTATCGCGCCAGATCCGCCGCCAGGAAACCCGCCGCGACGATCCGCTTTTGGACGCGGCCTTTGACCGGCTGGCAGGTGCCGTCCGCCAGCCCTGTTTGTTAGATGACAAGGATGATCGCACGATGACCGCACAGGCCCGGAAGCCGCAGGATGGCTTTCCCGATGAAGACACGATCAACTCGGAGGCGCGGCGCATCCTGCGCCGGCTGGCCGAGCCGGACGCGGTGATGGCGATCTCTCCGGGCATGGAAAAGGCGGTGGTCGTGCGCGACCAACCCGATGGGCGTCCGGTTCGCACGGGCGTTCTGGACCGGGCAATTGCCGAGGCCTTCGCGGTCAAGGACTGGATCAGCGGCAGCACCAAGGGCCGGATTTCACGATACCGCATCACCCAGGCGGGCCGCGCGGCGCTGAAGCGGCTATTGTCCGAACACGAGGCGGCGCGGCAGGGCTTTGCCGAGGCGCCCGCGGCGTTCGGCGATCAGCACCGGGCATGGGCGGTTCGCGACATGCGCCAGGGCGATGCCAGGCCATCGAAGCGAGTGCGCTACAATGTGCTGGAAAGCCCGGTTGCGGCGTTGGCGCGGCGCAAGGGGCGGGACGGCAAGCCGTTTCTCAGCGACGCGCTGGTGGCCGCGGGCGAACGGCTGCGCGAGGATTTCGAGCTGGCGCAGATGGGGCCGCGCGTGGCGCAGAACTGGGACCGGTTTCTGACAGCCGGCGATCGCGCGGGCTTTGGTCCGGTGGGCGAAGGCGGCGGGCCGGCAGCGGCACGCGACCGGGTCGGCGCGGCGCTGAAGGATCTGGGTCCGGGGCTTGGGGATGTCGCTCTGCGTTGCTGCTGCTTCCTCGAAGGCATGGAGCAGGCGGAAAAACGCATGGGCTGGTCGGCGCGGTCGGGCAAGATCGTGTTGAAGATCGCGCTGCAGCGGCTGCGGCTGCACTATGAAGAAGCCGGTGCGCGGACGGGGCTGATCGGATAGGTGCCCGGCGGGGGCGGTCGGATCGCTGATGCGATCCGATCGGGGCGCGGCCACGGTGCGTCGGTCAGCTGCGCCAGCTCAGCAGGCGCCGTTCCAGCGCGCCGATGGCGGCGGAGGTCGCAACGCCGAGGGCCGACAGGATGACAACCCCGGCGAAGAGGCGCTCGAGGTCGTAGAGAGAGCCCGCCTGCAGGATGAAGGCACCGATGCCGAACTCGGCACCGAGCATCTCGGCGGCGACCAGCAGGATGATGCCGATGGCCAGGCTGACGCGCAGGCCGCTCAGGATGCCGGGCAGGGCGCCGGGCAGGACGATCTTTGTGACGATCGAGCGCCAGGTCAGGCCGAAACTCTGACCCATCCGGATCAGCGTCCGGTCGACATTGTCCACCGCACCGTAGGTCGCGACCACGGTGGGGGTGAAGGTGCCGAGCGCGATGAGCGCGTATTTGCTGCCCTCGTCGATGCCGAACCAGATCACGAACAGGGGCAAGAGCGCGATCTTCGGGATCGGGAAGAGCGCGGCGACCAGCGGGATCAGACCGGCACGGACATAGGAAAAGAGGCCGATCGCGACCCCGACGGCCACGCCGGTGCTGACGCCGAGCGCCGAGCCGACCGCAAGACGCGTCAGCGAGGGAACCATGTGATCCCAGAAGCGGCCGGTGGCAAGGAGTTCGCCGAAGATGGCCAGCACGTCGGACGGGCGGGGCAGGGTGAGCGGCGATATCCATCCCGCCCGCGTGCCCCATTCGGCCAGCGCGATGAGCACAACGAAGACGGCAAGGCCGACGCCGCGGATGCGTGCCGGGCGGAAGCCGCCGCCGCGGAACGGGACGTCGCGGGACCGGTGCTGCACCATCTCAGGCAAGTTCACGGTCGGCGGCGGCGGCCTCGTCGCGCATCATGTGCCAGAGCTTGCGTTGGATGGCGTCGAGGTCAGGGTCGCCCAGGGTGCGGGAGTCGAGGGCTGTGCCGATCTCGATCACCTCGCGCACGCGACCGGGACGGCGGGACAGAACGGCGATGCGATGGCCAAGCCGGACAGCCTCGCCCAGGTTGTGGGTGATGTAGACGCCGGTAAAGCGCTGACGCGACCAAAGCGCCACAAGATCGTCGATCAGAAGCTCGCGGGTCTGCGCATCCAGCGCCGAAAGCGGTTCGTCCATCAGGAGCACGGCGGGATTCACGGCCAAGGCGCGCGCGATGGCGGTACGCTGTTTCATGCCGCCGGACAACTGTTTCGGCACCGCATCGGCGAAGTCGGCGAGGCCGGTGCGCACGAGGACATCTGTGATGATTTCAGCTTTGCGTGAGGCGGTTAGGGCGTGATCTTCAAGTGCCAGACTGACATTGCCGCGCACGCTGCGCCAGGGCAGCAGGGCAAAGTCCTGAAAGATATAGGTCAGCGGGTTCAGACAGTCCGGCGGCGGGGTGCCGAGTTGCAGGACACGCCCCGCATCCGCGCGCTCCAGCCCGCCGATCAGGCGCAGCAGGGTCGACTTGCCGCAGCCCGAGGGGCCGATGATACAGAGGATTTCGCCCGCCGGGATGTCGAGCGAGATGTCCGACAACACCTCGACCGGCCCGTAGCTGTGGCTGATCCGGTCGAGGCGCAGGTCCATTGCGTCAGGCGGCCTCGACGTAGGAACCGTCGACGAGCGTCTCGAGCGTGATGCTGTCCTTCACCAGCCCTTCGGATTTGAACCAGTTCAGCTGGTCCTCGATCGAGGTCAGGTTCAGCGCCGCGTTGGGCGACAGGCGCATCGACCCGTTTATGATCGAGGGCGCCGCCTTTTCGCGTGGGCGGTCGGTATAGACGTATTTATGGATCAGATCGACCATGGCGTTCATCGCGTCCTCGCCTTCGGTCTTGTCGACCATGGCGGCGTTGAACTGGGCGATGCCGGCCGAGAACGCCTGCAGGAACGCCCCGGTCTGGTCGCGCTCGTTCGCCGCGTTTTCGGCCGAGGTGAACGCGGTCGTCACCATATAATCGGGGATATAGTCCGACACGTCGCCGATGATGTGCACCGCGCCCGATCCCGCAAGCGGCTTGGCGATATGGGGCACGATGGACCAGGCGTCGATCTGGCCGGATTTCAGAGCGCCGATGATCGCGCCGACCTTTTGCAGCGGCCTGAACGACAGCGAAACGCCCTCGGCGGCGGCGATCTTCGAGCCCATATAGTGGAAGGACGAACCCGCCTGGGTCATGCCGAAGGATTTTCCATCGAGCATGGCGGGCGAGGTAACGCCGGCCTGAAACGCGGCGTCGGAGGCAAGGATCTTCTGGCCATCGACGCCGTCCTCTTCCATCAGCGCGCCGCCGATGACCTTGATCGCGCCCTTGTCGGCGAGCGAGATCAGCCCGCCCGAGATCGCGGTGACGGCGTAATCCACGTCTCCGCTGGCGATGGCGACGGCCATCGGCTGGGCGGCTTGAAAGAACTTGAACTCGACATCCAGACCCGCCTCGGCGAAGAGGCCGCGTTCAAGCGCGATGAAGCTGGCGGAGTGGCTGGTGAACCGCAGCGCGCCGACAGAGATCCTGGTGCGTGCCAGCGCGGGTGCGGCCAGCAGGGGCAGTGCGGCGGTCGCAGCGGCGGACCGCAGGACGGTACGGCGGGTGAGGTCGGTCATTGGTCGTCTCCCTGGGTCTTTGCTTGGCCTTGTCCGGCGGCCATTGATTCAGTGATAGGCGAAACCGGCGGCGCGGTCTATTGCTCATGCCCGTGCACCGGGTTATCCGGTCGGCGCATTGGAAAGGGCGGGGGCAATGGCCGGTTTAAAGTGTTTCAAAAGCTACGATATCCGCGGACGCGTCGGCGAGGATCTGAACGAAGATATCGCCTATCGGATCGGGCGGGCCTTTGTCCGGGTGATGTCACCGGGTTCGGTGGTGCTGGGGCGCGACATCCGCGACTCCTCGCCAATGCTGCAGGCGGCGATTGCGCGCGGCGTGTCCGACGAGGGCGCCGATGTTCTGGACATCGGCCTGTGCGGGACCGAAGAGGTGTATTTCGCGACCGATCATCTGGGCGCGGGCGGCGGGCTGATGGTGACGGCGTCGCACAACCCCATCGGCGACAACGGCGTCAAGCTGATCGGGCCGGGGGCGACACCGATCTCGCGCGAGGGCGGACTGGGCGAGATGGAGGCGCTGGTGGCGGAAGGCGCGTTCGGTCCGGGTGCCGGTCGGGCAGGGGTGTTCCGGCAGGTGGATGTGCGCACCGCGTATGTGGCGCGGGTGCTGTCTTTTTTGGATCTGTCGGGCTTGTCGTCGGCGACGGTGCTGGTCAACGCCGGAAACGGTACGGCGGGACCGACATTCGACGCGATTGCAGAGGGTCTGGCGGCGGCCGGGGCTCCGCTGGCCTTCGTGCGACTGCATCATGAGCCGGACGGTTCCTTTCCCAACGGCATCCCCAACCCGCTTTTGCCGGAAAACCGCCCCGTTACGTCGGAGGCCGTGCGCGCGCACGGTGCCGACATGGGCGTGGCCTGGGACGGTGATTTCGACCGGTGCTTTCTGTTCGACGAAACCGGCGCCTTCGTCGATGGCGAATACATCGTCGGGCTCTTGGCGGCGGCGATGCTGGCGCGCAGTCCGGGCGAAAAGGTGGTGCATGACCCCCGGGTGATGTGGAACACGCGGCGGATCGTGGCAGAGGCCGGCGGCGAGGCAGTCGTGTCGCGCACCGGCCACGCGCTGATCAAGGAGACCATGCGCAGGGTCGATGCGGCCTATGGCGGCGAAATGTCCGCGCATCACTATTTCCGCGACTTCATGTATTGCGACAGCGGCATGATCCCCTGGCTTCTGGTGCTGGCGCACATGGCGTCAACCGGCCAGCCGTTGTCGGCACTGGTTGCCGAGATGCGCGCGCGCCATCCGTCTTCGGGCGAGATCAACTTTCGCCTTGCCGACCCGGAGGCCGCCGTGGCGGCCATCGAGGCGGAATTCGCGCAGGGCGCCGATATCGACGGTCTCGACGGTCTGTCGGCGGCCTTTCCGGACTGGCGGTTCAACCTGCGGCGGTCGAACACGGAACCCGTGGTGCGGTTGAATGTCGAAACGCTGGGCGATGCCGAATTGCTGGCGGAGAAGACGGCGGCGCTGACCGCGGCCCTGCAGCGGTTCCAATAGAGCGGGTGCGCGCTTGCGCGCGGGTCCGGCGGGAGCGTTCGGGACACCGGCACGGGACCTGATCTTGGCGCCAAACGCCGAATCACCTGGGTTCTCTGGGCGTCTCCAGATCCTCGGGCCGCTCAGCCGCGCCGTCCTAGCGGATGGTGGTCCAGCACCAACTCCTTAAGACGCTCGTCCAGAACATGGGTGTAAATCTCGGTGGTCGAGACGTCGGCGTGCCCCAAGAGCGTCTGGATCGCGCGCAGGTCGGCGCCGTTGGCCAGAAGATGCGTGGCGAAGGCATGGCGCAATGTGTGTGGCGTGACCCTGGCCGGCGGCACACCGCCGGCCGCAGCCAATTCCTTGATCAGCATATAGAATCTGTGACGGGTCAGGTGACCGGACTTGCCGCGCGACGGGAACAGAAAACGCGACGGCGCGCTGCCTTCGGCCTTCGCCTCGGCCTCTTGCGCATCGCGCACCGGCAGCCAGGCGCGCAGGGCATCGCGGGCCGGGGGCGACAGCGGCACCATGCGTTCCTTGCCGCCCTTTCCCTTGATCAGCAGCATGCGCGGATCGCCGCGTGCCGCCGATACCGGCAGGCCGACCAGTTCGCTGACCCGCATGCCGGTGGCGTAAAGCAGTTCCAGCAGGCATGTGTTGCGCAGCCGGTCGTTCCGCGCCCGTCCGTGGGTCCGGGACGCGTCCAGCAGGCGGTCGACCTCTTCGACCGACAGGGTCTTCGGCAGGCGGCTGTCCCGGCCGGGACCCTTGATCTGGATCGCCGGATTGTCGCCGCGCCAGCCTTCCTCGTAGGCGAAGCGGTAGAGTTGCCTGATCGACGACAGCCTGCGCGCGCGGGTGGATTTCGCCAGGCCCTGCGCGTCGCAATGCACCAGATAGGCCTCGACATGCCCGCGCCCGGCATCCGCAAGCGTGCAGCCTTCGTTCGCGAGCCAATCGTCGAAATCCTTCAAGTCGCGGGCATAGGCAAGCTGGGTGTTCCGTGCCGCGTCCAGTTCGGCCGCCTGCGCCTCGAGAAACGTCTGGATCCAGTGGCGGCTCATGCGCCCGGCTCGAGGATCATCATCTGCAGCGCGGTGCGGCGCGCGGCGTCCTCCAGTCCGACCGCGCGAAACAGCGCCAGGGCATCGGAGAGTTTCGGCAGGTCTCCCTGCGCCGCATCGCCCGTCAGGGCAATGGCCTGCAGGATCGCGGCGCCGAGGTCGCCGCGGTCGACCAGCCGTGTGAGCCGCCCGGGCGCGCCGGTGCTTTGGAATCCTTCGGCGATTGCCGCCGCGATGCCGTCCGGGGCCGGCACACCGGCAAGATCGCCCCGGGCCAGCGCCTTCAAAAACCGGTCCCTGCCGGACTCCGGCGCCCGCGCCGTGGCCGCCGTCTCGTACCCGTTCGACAGCAGACCGGCCTCAAAGGCGATATCTCCGGCGTCTCCGGACACTGCCACGCCCTGCAGTTTGTCGGCATAGAGCGCGGCGAATATCGGGCGCAGCCCGGCATTGCCCATCGCCTGCCAGACCGGGGGCAGGGTGTCGGCCACCGCGCCCGGATCGCCAGACGCCAGCGCCAGATCGAATCGCTGTACCGCGGCGACACGGTCCCAGACCCCGCCCGAAGCGGCGGGAAGGCGTTCGGTGTAGAGTCCCAAAAGCCTGTTGCCGTCGATCGCACCGCTGCGCGCAAGCCGTTCGGCGGCCTCGATCTGTGCCTTCCAGCCGCGGACGGGCCGCAGATCGGCCTGGGCGAAGGCCAGGGGCAGGGAACCGGTCGGCAGCGGCTCGCCGATCGCCTCGTGCAGACGAAAGAGCAGGGCATCGGGCCGCGCAGGTGCCGGCAATGGCGGCGCGCCGTCGAAAGTCTCGGGATCCAGGAACCGGGTCAGCGCGGCGTCTTCGGCGCCGGTGGTCTCACCCAGCACACGCGCGGTTTGCAGCGTGACGGTGGCGGCCTGCCAGTCGCCGGTGCGGGCAAGGCAGAAGATGCGGGCGGCAAAGGACGGCGCCAGGTCCGGAGAGGCGATCAGCTGGCTGCAGGCGGTATCCTCGGTCCCCGTCAGGAGGCTGGCGTCGAAATAGCGCCGAAAGCTTTCCGGATCGTCCGCGCCCGCGCGTTCGATCAGCGCCCTTGCCTGATCCACCGCACCCAATGCCGTCAAGGCGTCGATGCGCGCCAGGAACAACTGATTGGACGGGTCGCTGTCGGCGGGCGGATCCAGCTCTGCCAGCAGCACCGTGAAGAGCAGTTGTGCCGGCGCGGGCAGAAGACCCGTCTGCGCCGCCCGAATCAACTTGGCCAACTCCGCGCTCGAGGTGCTTCCCCACAGATCGCGCGGCAGGCCGGTGATTGCCGACGGCAACAACCCGACGGCATCGGCGGATGTCTCTCCAAGCGGGGTGACGGTAATTTCTTCCAGCTTCACGCCGCCGGCGGCCGGTTCCACCGGCGCACCGAGCGCGGGCGCGGCGGCCTGTGCCGCGACGCCGTCGCTCAGCCAGTCGATGGCGGACAGCGGTGCCTCCTGTGCCGCCGCGGGCCCCAAAAGGGCTGCGGTGAAAAGGCTTGCCGCGCTAATCCGCATCGAGCGTCACCGGCTGCACCACATCCTGCTGATCCGGCGACAGATCTCCCAGATACGCATAACCCGTCAGCCCGATCACACCCAGGACGGCCAAAATCACGATGAGCTTCAGTAGGGTCGCCAAATCAGCCTCTGTATCCTTGCCGGCCGCCTCTGCTGTCGGCCCGATGGTTTTATATATGGCATTTCCCGCGGGTTCACGCCATTCGTGTGGCTTGAGGAAAAATGATAAGCGGGACGCTGCCGGTTTGGTGTGGGTGTTGAAGAAGACGGTCGTGCTGGTGGGCATGATGGGATCGGGCAAGACGTCGGTCGGAGGCGCGCTGGCCCGCATTCTTGGTGTGCCGTTCCTCGATTCGGATACCGAGATCGAACGGGCGGCCAACATGTCGATTGCCGAAATCTTCGAGCGCGACGGCGAAGAGTTCTTTCGCGAAAAGGAAACCCAGGTCATCACCAGGCTTTTAGAGACGCGGCGGGCCATTTTGTCGACGGGGGGCGGGGCCTTTCTGGCGGCGGAGAACCGGCGGGTGGTCGGCGAGAAGGGGGTGGCCGTCTGGCTGCGGGCCGATCACGATCTGCTGTGGACCCGGGTGAAGCACAAGAGCAACCGGCCCTTGCTGCGCACCGCCGACCCCAGGGCGACGCTGCAGGCGCTGTGCGACGCGCGCGAACCGATCTATGCGCTGGCCGATCTGGCCGTCGATGCGCGGGCGGACTATTCAATCGACGACATGGCGGGGCAGGTGATCGAGGCGCTTTTGACCCGGCCCGATGTGCTGGAGACGCGACGATGAGCGGAAATGTCCGGGTGGACCTGGGCGCGCGGTCCTACGATGTGCGGATCGGCCCGGGGCTGATCGCCGAAGCGGGCGCGCAGATCGCGCCCCTCCTGAAACGGCCGCAGGTCTGCGTCCTGACCGACGAGAAGGTCGCCGCGCTGCATCTCGGGGCGCTGCAGGCCGGTCTTTCGGCGGAAGGGATCACGTCAGAGGCTTTGGCGTTGCCGGACGGCGAGGCGACGAAATCCTGGCCGCAGTTCGAACGCGCGGTGGAGTGGCTGCTCGACCGGCAGGTCGAACGCCGCGACGTCGTGGTTGCCTTCGGCGGCGGGGTGATCGGCGATCTGGCCGGGTTTGCCGCCGCGGTTCTGCGGCGGGGCGTGCGGTTCGTGCAGATTCCCACGACGCTTCTTGCGCAGGTCGACAGCTCGGTCGGTGGCAAGACCGGGATCAACACCGCCCAGGGAAAGAACCTCGTCGGCGCGTTCCACCAGCCGTCGCTGGTTCTGGCCGACATCGACGTGCTGGGCACGTTGACGGAGCGGGACTTTCTGGCGGGCTACGGCGAGGTGGCGAAATACGGGCTGTTGGGCGACGAAGGTTTCTTCGAATGGCTCGAGGTCAACGGGCCGGCCCTCGCCGACGGCGATGCGGACCTGCGGGCGGAAGCGGTGCGGCGGTCGGTACAGATGAAGGCCGACATCGTCGCGCGGGACGAGACCGAACAGGGTGACCGCGCGCTGTTGAACCTGGGCCATACCTTTTGCCACGCGCTGGAGGCGGCAACGGGGTATTCCGACCGGCTGCTGCATGGCGAAGGCGTGGCAGTCGGCTGTGCGTTGGCGTTCGAGACGTCGGCGCGGCTGGGGCTGTGCGCGCAGGAATGCCCCGGCCGGGTGCGGGCGCATCTGAAGGCGATGGGAATGAAGACGGACCTGTCCGACATCCCCGGCGATCTGCCGGATGCGGACGGGCTTTTGACGCTGATGGCGCAGGACAAGAAGGTTCTGGACGGCAGGCTACGCTTTATCCTGGCGCGCGGCGTGGGCGCGGCCTTTGTCGCAGACGATGTCGATCTGGCCGTCGTGCGCGGCGTGCTCAGCGACGCGCTGGCGCAGCGCTGAGCACCAGGAATTCGCCCAGGTTCTCGCGGGTGATATAGCCGATCATCGCGCCGTTCGGGCCGGTGACCGCCACGGCCGGCGCGCCTTGCTGGTAGAGGGCGCTCAAGGCCTTTTCCAGCGGTGCGCCGAGGCCGATCTCGGGCAGCCCGGCATGCATCGTCTCGCCGACCTGCCTGCTTTGGCCGCCCGCGCTGACCGCCTGAAAGATGTCTGCGCGGGTCAGCACGCCAAGAGGGCGGCCCAGCGAGTCGAGAACGGGAAATTCCGCTTGAGTCGTGCGCAGCAGGCTGTTCGACGCGGCTTGCAGGCTGTCCCCGGGTGCCAGCGCCTCGAATTCCGTGATCATCGCTGCCTGGGCCGCCACGCCGTGTACCGCATCGCGCATCGCCACGTCCGAGCTTTCCGCCGCCGCGGCAATGAAGATGAAGATCGCGATCAGCAGCAGGATCGGATTGCCGCTCATCAGCCCCAGAAGGCCGAACCCGAAGGCCAGCACCTGGCCCGCCCGGGCCGCGGCGCGCGTCGCCCGCACCCGGCCAAGCGGCACCGACAGGATTGCGCGGAACACGCGCCCGCCATCCATCGGAAAGGCCGGGATCAGGTTGAAGAGGGCGAGAAACAGGTTGACCGCCGCGAGCCGCCCGAGAAGACCGAGAGAGGGGTCTTCGATGGCGGCCAGTTCGTCGATTCGGGCCTGGGCGCCGAAAAGGACCGTCAGAACCACCCAGATCACGATGTTGACTGCGGGCCCCGCCAGCGCCACGGCGATCTCCTGTCCGGCGCGTTCCGGCATCCGCTCCAGCCGGGCAAGCCCGCCGATGGGCAACAGCGTGATGTCCGGCGTCTTGATCCCGTAGCGGCGCGCCATCAGGGCGTGGCCGAACTCATGCGCCACCACGCAGGCGAAAAGCGCGCAGATGAAGATCAGGTTCTCCACCGCCGCCGCCGCGCCGCCCTCGGCATAGGCCGACAGGCCGATCCAGAGCAGCAGCAGGAAAAAGGTCGCGTGCACACGCACCTCTGAGCCCAGGATGCGGCCGAGCGGGAAAGACCAGGTCATCCCGAAAACGTAAGAAGCGCCGGGTCAAGTCGCAAGCCTCGGACCACGATGGCCTCGTGCACGGGCGTAGGATCGGCGGAACACCGCGCCGCTTCGCAGCGGCTGGCGGAACGCGGCTTTGACGCCATTTCGGATGCGGCTTCGGACCCGTGCGGGCAAGGGCCCTGGAAAGGCCTTATCGCCGCTAGAACGGGATCTCGTCGTCGATGTCGCCCGCGGGCGCCGCGCCGCCGAAGCCGCCGCCCTGGGATCCGCCGCCGTACCCGCCGGAGCGGTCCTCGACATAGCCCCCCCCGCCGCCATCGCCGCCGCCGCGCCCGTCCAGCATCACCATGGTCGAGGTGTAGGGCCGCAGCACGACCTCGGTCGAATAGCGGTCGTTGCCGGACTGGTCTTGCCACTTGCGGGTCTCGAGCTGGCCTTCGAGATAGACCTTCGACCCCTTCCGCAAATACTGCTCGGCGGTGCGCGCCAGGGGTTCCGAGAAGATCGCGACCGAGTGCCACTCGGTCCGTTCGCGCCGCTCGCCGGTGTTGCGGTCCTTCCAGGTCTCGGAGGTCGCCACCCGAAGGTTGCAGACCTTGCCGCCGTTCTGGAACGTGCGCACTTCCGGGTCGCGGCCCAGATTGCCCACCAGAATGACCTTGTTGACCGAACCTGCCATAACATCGCTCCCCGAATCCGTTTTGCGGAGACTACCTGCGCCAAACGTCCTTAACAACGTGTGAACGCGCACGCAGAGATCATTGCGCGGTAACCTTTGCCCGGCACCTTTTCACCCGCAGCTGCCAAGACCCGGAATGCTCCGGCCCCGAAGACCGCCTCTAACCAAGGCCGAGGGGTTCTCCGTTTCGCGAAGGTCCCGTCGAGAGGCGGGCAAGGAAATCACGGAGCGACGCCAAGGTGGCGGGCCCGTCCGACCAACGAACCGGCGATCACAATTCCAGCTCGACCGAGACCGGGAAATGGTCCGACGCCGTGAGCAGCGCCTCGCGGAGCTCCGGCGTGTCGACGCAGACCGGGTCCTCGAACGGATGCCATATGCGCCAGTCATCCGCCTTCTCGCGCAAATCCGGTGAAACCATTACGTAATCCAGAAGCGTCTGCATCCAGCGCTTCCGATCCGACATCCAGAACCGCGCACTGGTCGGCATCCAGCCCAGACGGCGACCGATGACGGCCTCGGCATGCGGTTCGTGAAGCTGGATATCGTCTTCGTCACCGATCAC
>JAAUYH010030335.1_pt1 | contig 68798 bp, 54 predicted proteins | sample 7278061 | NCBI WGS metagenome assembly JAAUYH01 (sample SAMN14350203, study PRJNA611818) | marine sediment metagenome | isolation source: surface marine sediment (0.6m) | place: French Polynesia: Moorea | collected 2018-08 | reverse complement strand
TTAATAATTTGACCCTAACTATTCCTGCTGGTGATAATACACCTCCCGATATTACTGCAATGTTAGTTGATGATACAGGAAGCAGTAATAATGATTTAATTACCAATAATCCTACTATTAGTGGAACCGTCAATGATGCAAGTGCAATCACTGAATTCAAAGCCAAATTTGGTATGGACCCTGAAGAGGAATTTATAGATATCTTCGAGCAATTACAACCCGATGGAAGCTTTAACCTTGATGCAACCAAACTACAAGAAATTAATGGTAATACTGAGTTAATTCAGGGACAACATACTTTACAATTAATCGCAACTGATGAACTGGGAAATACCTCAGATATCTTTGAATTTACCTTTACCTTAGATAGTCAAACACCCATCCCAACTCTTACCAGTAGTCTCAGTGATGGTACAACTTTAATTGATCTTAACTTCGGGGAAACGATCGTCAATGCTACTGATTTAAACAACTACACCTTAACCATTGTTGGTGGGATTCGTGACGGGGAAACTATCGGAATTGTTAACATAAATAGTCTAGGAAGTCAAGGGGTAAGATTAACGTTAAGTGAAGGATTAATCGCAGGAGAAAATTACAGCTTAGATATCAGTTCAAATATAGAAGATATTGCTGGCAATAACCTACCCGAAAATACAGCATTAAACCTTGCAGTTGCTCCACCAAGCATTACAGAAATCACTCCAACCGACGGGTCAGAAATGGTGTCATTAACCAGAGAAACCGTAGTCAGATTTAATGTAGAAATTGATCCCAATACGGTAACAGAAGAGTCCTTATATTTAATTGCTAATGGTCAAAGAATTGCCGGACGACGAGTGGTTTCCAGTACCAAGAAATTTGTCACTTTCTTCTATGATGAACCCTTACCCTCTTCGACAGAAATTCGTGTGGTAGTGGATGGAGATAAAATTACCACCATGAATGGTATTGCGATCGATGCTGATGGAGATGGTAACTTAGGGGGTATTGTCACCGCAGACTTTAGTACCTTACCCGTGACTCGCATTGAAGGAACCGATGTCTTTGGTTATGTGTTCGACTCGTTTAACACCGATGTAAATGGGGATAATATTCCGGTTGTTGGAGCAACCATTCGCCTAGATGCCTTACCCGATGTCTTTGCCGTTACCGATGAAACGGGATTTTTCCGTTTAGAAGACGTTCCTGCGCCCGAATTTTCCGTACATATTGACGGGGGAACCGCTATTAATGCGCCAGAGGGGACTGTTTATGCCACCGTCGGTAAGATATTCCATAGTGTACCCGGCCAAGAAACCCAGTTAATTATGGACGGGGAAACCTTTGATGTCTTTTTGCCTCCTATGGCCACAGCAGACATTCAACCCTTAGCAGCAGAAGCAGATACCGATGTCGGGTTTGGAGAAGTATCTATAGCGCAGTTACAGGCGTTATTCCCCGATATTGACCCCAGTTTATGGGATGAGGTAATTGTGACATTCCCTGCCGGTTCGGCACAGGATGAAGAGGGCAATGTAGCTACTCAAGCAGCTATTATACCCGTTGCCCCGGATCGCTTACCAGCACCGTTACCTGCAAGCGTTAACCCGCAATTAGTGATTTCTATTCAAGCAGGGGGAGATGGGGGTTTCTCCCAAACCGAAGGAGGAGCAACTAATTTCGATGTTCCTGCACCCATACAGTTTCCTAACTTAGAAGGGTTAGAACCCGGAGAAAAAACCTTAATTTGGTCCTTTGATCATGATGCAGGGGACTGGGTAGTGATTGGTACAGGAACCGTCAGTGATGATGGGAAGGTGATCACATCCGATGAAGGAGTAGGAATATTAGCCCCTGGTTGGCATTTTGTCGATTCAGGTTCAGAAACAGAAGGAGAAGGAGAAGATAGCGATTTAGCCGTCAGTATTCTCTTTAATAATGGCTTAGAAGCCTCTGAATTCGTTGATTTCTTAGTTGGAAACGGCCAACCTCCCATTTCTGTCACCATTACCACCGATCCTCCGAATGCGACTGTAGAATGGATTATTACCCCGGTCAATAACGAAAGCGGAACCGTCTCGAATAATCAAGGAACCAGTAAACAGTTTAGTTTTTCTCCTGATGTCACTGGAGTGAGGCCAACCGGTGGCTCAAGAACTGCCAACGATGCCATTGAATATCGCCTTGCCGTCACCGTTACCCATGACGGTGAAACCTTAACCCGTGAAGTCAATATTATGCAGGATACTCGTGCTATCCTTCGGCAAGAATATCTCGATTATGGATTAGAAATTCCTGCCCTCAATATTGTAGGAGAAGCACAAAGTACCACCAACTTCCAAGGGATCGAATTCAGTCGCAACAGTAATTATAGCCCCTTGGTTCTGAATAACGGAATGCAAGAAATTGCTCAAGGTATCAGAGATGGTTATGGTGCAGCCATTATTGTTAACAGTGCTTATCGGAATCCTCAACGAAATCGGGCTGTTGGAGGCGTATTGCGTAGTGTACATCAATCTGGAGGAGCCGTAGACTTACGTCCTTCAACCAATAGCGTTGAGAACAAGGTCAGTTTGTATCGGGCTGCTGTTAACCTTGATCCAGGTTTAGTTCTTCTCGAACAAGGACCGAGGCAACTCCTTCCTGGAAATTGGAATCCCCCCAATGCCGATCATACGTTTGTTAGTAATGGTATTTCCATTATGGTTGAAGATACTGCCGGCGATGGATTACCAGATACAGTTGCAGCCATTATGAATGCACCGCAAGCAGGGCTTTCGAGTAATACTCAACTTAGCTATGCTGGAGGTGGTACCATTAATCCCGCATTCCTCATCGTAGACGGCAATAATAATGGAATCATAGATGTTGGGGAAAGCCTAATCTTTACTCATCAGACCGATCGCGCGTTACGCAGTTACTTTAACGAGTCTAGTCATACCCATGCGGATAATCAACGCTTAGTACAAACAGCCAACGCCTTACCTAATCAACCGTTGAACGCATCTCCTGCTAATACATTTAATATCTCGACAGCTTCTGGTTTTGGCTCTGATTCCCCCTTGTACTATCATTTTGCCCTACCGAATAACCAGGAGATCCGAGGTCGTAGCAATGATGCTAATCAATTTAGTACCGTTCTTCCTGCCAACTCAGATTATACCCTCACCCTCTATGATGCAGCCTTGAATCATTCAGCTATTGTTCAAGGAAAATCTTCCCCCGGTGGACAACCGACAGAACTGGGAACCATTCGTTTAGATAGTTTTGGCGGTTTAGATACCGATGGAGATGGTATTCCTGATGTGGGAGAAAGAGCAATTGGAACAAGTCCAGAAAATACCGACACAGATAATGATGGCATCAGCGATGCAGCCGAATTAGAACAAGGACTTGATCCATTAGGGGGTCAAGGGTTCCCCACGGGAATTATCGCCTCGTTACCCTTATTCGGTGAAGCTAACGCCGTTGTGGTGGAAGGTTCAACGGAAAACGCCCGTGAACAACTCGCTTATGTTGCTACCGGTTCTCATGGGTTAGCTATCGTCGATGCCTCTCAATTCGATAATCCTATTATTCTCGGTCAATTAAACCTCAATGGTAACGCCACCGATGTGGCAGTAGATTCTAACTTAGGTATTGCTGCGGTTGCCACCAATAGCGGAGGACTGCAACTGGTAGATGTGTCTGATCCCATGTTGCCTACCCTCATCGAAACCGTCGATATTGATAACGTTAATAATGTAGAAATTGCTGACGGGGTGGCTTATGTAGCAGGAGAGAATACCTTACAGGCGATCGATCTCTTAACAGGAGACGAAATTAACAGCTTAACCCTTCCAGGTTCAGGAACTGTTACCGATATTGCCCGTGATGGCAGCTATTTATACGCTTTAACCAGTCCTAATAATATCTTTGTCTCCATCGATATCAGTTCCCCTGACACTTTAGCTATCATCGGACAAACGGGGGTTTCTGTGAGTTCGACTGAGGTGGGATTATCTGTCGGTAATGGTGTGGCCTACCTAGCCGGAAACGGGTTAAGCAGTATTGATATTTCTGACCCTGCTAACCCTAGCTTAATTAGTGGTGCGGATAGCTTTATAGCTGCCCGTGAAATTGCCCGAAACGGCTCAGGATTAGGGTTAGTCGCTACTGGAAACTCAGGGGTTGAGCTTTATGATGTGTCTGACCCCAATGATACAGATAACTTTATTACCCGTATTGATACCCCAGGATTTACCAATGATATTGCGATCGCTTCGGGTATCGCTTACGTAGCAGACGGTAGCGGTGATTTACAAGTGATTAACTATCTCTCTTTTGATAATCAAGGAGTCGCCCCAACGGTTACTATTAGCAGCAACGCAGACTTAGATCCCAATACCTCAGTTATCGAAGTCTTAGAAGGGTCTTCGGTTCCCATTCAAGTGGATGTGACTGATGATGTCCAGGTTCGCAACGTAGAACTATTAGTCAATGGAGAGGTTGTGACTAACGATGTTTCTTTCCCCTTCGATCTAAGTGCGATCGCCCTTGCTGAACTCCCAGGAGGCACTAGCGCAACGGTTCAAGTCCGTGCTACCGATACGGGAGGCAATAGCACCTTATCCAATCTTCTCACCCTAGAAATTAGTCCCGATACCTTTGCCCCTCTGATTACCAGTACCACCCCCAATGAAGGGGCGCGTCCACGGGGGATTTCTGCGGTTACAGTAAGGTTTAATGAAGCGATCGATCCCAGTTTATTGAATGTTAATGGTGTCACCTTAACCAATTTCGGCGAAGATGGAGTCTTAGGGACTGGGGATGATATCTCAGTAACGCCAGATAGGTTACAACTGAGTGAGTCAGGCACTAACCTGTTTATTTTTGCCCCAGATGGTTTACCCTTTGTTGCTGGAGAGTATGAACTAGAGATTGATCCGAGTATTATTAGCGATCGCGCGGGCAACCCCTTAAACGATCCCTTTACCCTCAACTTTACCCAACGAGACATAGAAGCGATTATCTTTGAGGAAGTGGTAGAAGGAAGCATCGCCAACCCTGGAGAGAATGAAATCTTTACCTTCACCGGAGAAATTGGTCAACGAATCTTCTTAGATGGGATCAGCAGCGATGACTTTAATATTATGCCCCGTTTAGTCAGTCCCAGTGGAGTCGAAGTCTTTCAATTCTTTAATGGTTTTAATTTTGATAGTAACCCCATTACCCTGATCGAACAAGGAACCTATCAATTGATTGTAGAAGGTGGGTTTAGTAGTGCCACAGGAGACTTTAGTTTCCGACTCCTAGATGCGGATAATGCTACTCCCTTAACGGTTAATTCTTCTGTGATGGGGGATATTGCCAGCAATACCAGCGAACTGTTTACCTTTGAAGGAACAGAAGGCGATCGCATTGTCTTCAATAACCTAGATGATGATTTCAATCAATTTTTGACCATTTACGATCCGGGTAATCAATTCGCTTCCTCTTCTAGTTTTAACAATCCTATCACCCTAGAAAGTACCGGCACCTACATCGTAGCAGTGTCTAATAACTTCTCAGGTAATGCGGTTGAAGATTACAATTTTGATGTTCGTATCCCCGTGACAACGGTTGAATCTCTCACTATCGGCGAAACCGTAATCGGAGATATTGATGCGCCGGGTAATGAAGACGTGTATACCTTTGAGGGAAGCGCAGGACAACGACTCTATTTAGATGGAGTTTTCCCAGATTCGGACTTTTTCTCTGCTGGTATAGCCATTACCAGTCCCAGTGGTGGACAAATTCCCAACTTCTTTGGAGCATCCACCGGTTCAGATTCCTTTGCCCCCTTTACCCTCATTGAAGACGGAACCTACGAACTAACGGTAAGGGGTTCTGGAACTACAGGAAATTATAGTTTCCGTGTCTTAGATGCTGCTGAGGCGACTAATATAACTGTTGATACCTTAGTCGAAGGCACTTTAACCCCTGGGGACTCCACTCAGTTATTTACCTTTGAGGGAACGGAAGATCAACTCATTTTCCTCAATGAAATTCTCGGTTCTTTGAGTACATCCCTAACCCTTTACGGGCCCAGTAACCAGTTCCTCGCAGATGAATCCTCTTCAGCCGTTGAATTACCTGTCGATAACACCTATTTAGTGGTATTAGAAGGATTTAACTCAACGGCTCCCCTCGATTATAGTTTCCGTCTAGAAACCCCCAACATTATCCCCGATACTTTGACTATCGGTTCAACAGTTGACGGAACCCTTAATAATTCTGATGAGCAAATTAGCTACAGTTTTGAAGGAACAAAGGGTCAACGACTGGTAATTGATGGACTCGATAACACCTTCAACTTAAACCTCCGTTTAGTCAGTCCCAGTGGTCAGTCTGTGAACTCTGGTTTTAATACCCCCATCCTTTCATCCTTTGATGGAAATCCCTTTAGCTTAATTGAAACAGGAACCTATGAATTAATTGTCAATGGTTCTGGAGATGTAATAGGAGACTTTAGCTTCCAAGTGTTAGATTTAGCAACAAGCATGAATCTACCTTTGAACACAGAAATTAGTGGAACTTTAGATCCTGGACAAGAAACCCAACTGTTTACTTTTGAAGGCCAAGCAGGACAAACCCTACTATTAGATGATTTAAGTAGTAGTTTTGGTGGTTCTTATACTCTTTACAATGGTGGAAATGAATTCTTAATTTCTACAACCATCGGTAGTTCTTCTGATCCCAGCATTACCTTAACAGGAGATGGTCGTTACTTCCTAGTCCTTCGAGGATTTAGTAATAGTCCTGTAGATTATACCTTCCAATTAACGGAAACGGCCTTTGATGATCCAGGTGATCCTATGGGAACAGAGATCATGATCGGAGAAACCATCAATAGTGATATTAGTGTTGCTGGAGAAGTCGATACCTATCTATTTGAGGGAACTATAGGTCAACAATTGATCTTTGATAGTTTAAGTAACAATTTCTTTAGTGGCAATGTTCGTTTAGTTACTCCCACAGCTACCTTTAATAACTTCTTTGCTTCTCTTTCATCTGATTCTAGTCCCGTTACCTTAATTGAGGATGGACTGTATCAATTAACTGTTTCCGGTTTCTCTACAGGAGACTATAGTTTCCGTCTCCTCGATATCGCTAATGCAACCCCTATCACCATCGATACAACCTACTCAGGAACCTTCGATACCGGTACTTCAGCAACAATCTTTACCTTTGAGGGAAGCACGGATCAACCATTATTCTTGAGTAATGATACATCCAATTACGCTGCTACCGTTTACGGGCCGAATAATCAGGTTGTGAATAGTAATTTCACTGGTAACAATAATCAACTCTTTACTTTACCTGGAGAGGGAACTTATACCCTGGTTCTCAGTCCTTTCAACTTCAATGGTGACTCATTAAATTATAATTTTGAGTTAATTACCCCCACGTTTACCGAAACCCCTTTAACGTTAGGAGAAACCGTAAACGGTAGTATTGACCAACTGGGAGAAGTTGATGTTTATACCTTTGATGCTAACCCCGGACAACGTCTCTATTTTGACGGACTGGATTCAGGGTTCGAGGGGGGTGCTAACATTAGCATTATTAGTCCCAGTGGTGCTAGTATTCCCAACTTCTTCGGTTCTTCAACCTCTTTTGATTCTTCCCCGTTTACTCTCCTTGAAGGGGGAACCTATGAATTAAGGGTCATCGCTAATGATACTGTTACCTACAATTTCCGTCTTTTAGATGTGGACCAAGCAACTTCAATTAACTTGAATACTAACGTTCAAGGGATCTTAGATCCAGGTTCAGCAACCGAGTTATTTACCTTTAACGGTACACAAGATCAAACCCTAACCTTAGCACCAGAGTTCTTTGAAGCAAGCTATACTGTTGTCAGTCCAGGTAATCAGTTCGTTGGTAGTTCTGGTAGTGACTTTACCCTTCCTGGAGATGGTAATTATGTTGTGGTTGTTTCAGGATCTAGTTTTAATAATACTCCCATTAACTACGACTTCAGTATTGAAGAACCCACTATTATTCCTGCCTCTTTAACCCTCGGAAATACGGTGAATGGAACCATTGCTAATGCTGGAGAACGCATTGCTTACAACTTCGAGGGAATCGTGGGACAAAGGTTAATTTATGACGGTATTAGTGGCAATTCTAACATTAATGCTAGTTTAATCAGTCCCAGTGGTAATGAACTCGATTTATTCGGTACTTTCTTCAATACAGACGTTAACCTGGATCGCAACCCCATTACCTTAATTGAAAATGGAACTTATACCCTCGTTGTAGACGGAGAAGGAAGCACGACAGGGGACTTTAGTTTCCGTCTCTCTAATGGCAATAGCGCACCCACTTTGAACTTTAATACGACTCTTCAAGGAACCCTTGATCCTAATACCATTCGTGTCTTACGATTCAATGGAGTAGCGAATCAAACTGTTACCCTTCAAGACTTAGGAAGTGATTCGTTTACCGGTGAGTTTCGTCTTATTGGACCAGGAAATCAACTCATTACTTCTAGCAATTTTGGGTCAAATTTCGAGGCAACCCTACCCGGTAATGGCACTTATTTCTTACTGTTAGATAGTGTTAGCAATAGTTTAGCTAACTATCGGTTTCAGGTAATATAAATAAACGAAGTTCACCTTCTATTAATAGTCTTGTAAAATTTAGTTTTCAATTATTTTATGAGTATTGTTGTTTTCGGTAGCATTAATATGGATATGATTGCTCAAACCCCTCACTTTCCTCAACCGGGGGAAACCGTCATCGGTGATCATTTTATCACTTCACCAGGAGGAAAAGGAGCCAATCAAGCCGTTGCCACAGCAAAATTAGGCAGCTTAACTTATTTTGTTGGACGGCTTGGAGGTGATAGTTTTGGTAGAGAGTTATTGAAACAATTAGAAACTTTTAACATTAATACTCAAGGGGTTTTTATTGACAAAAAAAGTTCGTCAGGTGTAGCCATGATTAATGTAGAAACATCAGGAGAAAACACCATTATTGTGATTCCTGGAGCAAATGGTAACATTGATGCAACAGATATTACTCGTTTACAGACCATTCTCTCTAAAACAAGTCTTTTATTATTACAATTAGAAATCCCTTTAAAAGCCGTAGAAATGGCAGCCAAAGAAGCTAAAAAATTAGGGGTAACGGTAATGTTAGATCCAGCACCCGCACCTGACAACTTACCTGATAGTTTATATTCTTTAATCGATATTATTACCCCCAATCAAACCGAAGCAGCGAAGTTAGTCGGGTTTGCCTTGAAAGATTCAGAAACCATCAAAAAAGCTGCTCATACTTTACTCAAAAAAGGCGTAAAAATAGTGATTATCAAACTAGGAGAAAAAGGCGCATTTTATGCCACAGAAAATGAACAGGGTTTTGTTAAACCCATCACCGTCAAAACCATTGATACCGTAGGTGCTGGTGATGGCTTTAATGGAGGCGTTGCTGCGGCATTGGATCGAGGTTTATGCTTGAAAGAAGCCCTTAAATGGGGGACAATTGTTGGAGCTTTAACCACTACAAAAGAAGGCGCACAAACCGCTTTGCCCGATTTAGAAACCGTCCGAGAATTAGTAATTAATAATTAATGTTAATTTAGCTAATTCTAACTTAAGGACAGTGACACCATTGCTTATAATAGACCATAGACCTATGGTTTATTGACTTTATGACTACCCTCGAAGACATCCAACCCGCCCCCAAAGGCGAGATAATGATCTATCAGCCCTATTATCATAAAGATAAGCATAAAATTCTTCCCTATGCCATTTCTTTATATTCTCAAGGACATCTAGAAGGAACAAGGCGCATTGAAGGGGGAAAAGGCATTCCCTTTGTGGCTTCCTGGTATGTCTCTAAGTTGCCCTCAGAAATTACTCGCTGTCGGATACAGTTTGATGGCCAAGCCGAATTAAGTTACGAAATCACGATTCTTAATGCAGAATTTATTGACTATATGATTTCAGTGCTTAAAATTTATCAAGAAGGACAAATAGTAGATTTTCCTCAAGGATTCTATCGCAAGTTGCTACACTGTGAAGAATCTGCCTCCTAATCTATAGAAAATAAAGGAGTAACAGGGTGGCACAGTCAACCAAATACTTAATTGTTGCGTCAATTGAAGCATATACAGGAAAGTCAGGAACCATTCTAGGACTGGCCCATCAATTTCAAGAGCAAGGCTTCTCCATTGCCTATAGTAAACCCATCGGGACTTGTTTCGGAGATCAAGCATCTGGAGCAAACGAAGCAGATGTTGCTTTTGTGGCCGATGCTTTGGGCCTCAAGGAAACGGATATCGGATGGCCCTTGGTTCCCCTGCAACGGGAAACGGTAGAAAAACGCCTTAAACACGAAGATACAACGGACTACAAAGGGTTATTAAAGGAAAATCTTGCCAATAAACAAGCGAATATTGTCATTTTAGAAGGGGCAGGAACCCTCTGGGAAGGTAGTCTCTTTGGCTTATCTATCGTTGACATGGCCACAACTCTAGATGCGTCTGTGTTATTGGTGGCCCGTTATCATTCTCCCTTAATAGTAGATAGTTTGCTGACTGTGAAATTGGCTTTAGGGGATCATTTAGCGGGAATGGTGATTAACGATATCCCCAACGAAGAATTAGAAGTTGCCCAAACCCTGATTAAACCCTATCTTGAAAGTCATGGGGTACCGGTACTGGGATTATTACCCGCCAGTCGTTTACTACGCAGTGTCAGTGTTCGAGAAATTTCTCATCAGTTAAACGCTCAAGTCTTGTGTCGTGGCGATCGCTTAGATTTAATGGTGGAAAGTTTGACCATTGGGGCCATGAATGTGAACTCAGCCTTAGAATATTTCCGTCAAGGACAAAACAAAGCTGTGGTAACCGGGGGCGATCGCACCGATCTCCAATTAGCTGCCCTAGAAACCTCTACCAGTTGTCTTATTCTGACGGGACATATGAGTCCTCAACCCTTAATTATTAGTCGCGCTGAGGATTTAGAAGTTCCTATCCTATCGGTGGACCTTGATACCTTGAGTACGGTTGAAATTGTGGATCAAGCGTTTGGTAAAGTTCGACTACAAGAAAAAATCAAAGTTAACTGTATTCAAGAATTGATGGTTCAAAACTTTGATATTGCTCGTTTAATCCAACAATTGAGCGGTTGATGCAGTAGGGTGAATATCTAGGTAAACCTAGGTATAATGTTGTTATGCCTAGATATTTTACCATTGGGGAAACAGCAGACTATTTCGGTGTAAGCGTCGATACCATTCGACGTTGGGAATCTGAAGGTCGGATTAGTTCAGAAAGAACTAAGGGGGGTCATCGACGCTTTTTAGCTTCAGCCTTAGCAGGAATTGAAGAAGAAGAACGTAATGAAAAACCAACATTGTGTTATGCAAGAGTCTCAACCAGAGATAAAAAAGACGATTTAGAACGTCAAGCTAATGCCTTAGTTGCTTATTGCGAAAATAAAGGCTGGCAAGTTGAATTAATCAAAGATATTGGTTCGGGACTGAACTATAAAAAACGAGGACTCAATAAACTGATAGACAAAATTCTCAACGAAGAAGTCTCGCGCTTGATTATTAGTGATAAAGATAGACTTTTAAGATTTGGCAGTGAGCTAATTTTTTCTTTGTGTAGTCATTATCAAGTCGAAGTGATAGTGATTAATCGTAAACCAACCATGAGTGAAGAAGAAGAACTGGTGCAAGATGTTTTAGAAATCATACAAGTATTTGCAGCCCGTTTATATGGGAAACGAAGTCATCGAAATCAGAAACTAATTGAAGACCTGCACAGTGCTACCTTAGCCAATCTTGATATTTCGGCGGAAGAAGGGGTTGAAAGTACCAAATAAATATTGGTATAATGTTGGCATATCACTTTTTTACCAAGGTTTATGGGGAAGTTCACTCAAGTCATGCCAGTAGTCGGTTGCTCGGATATAGAGCAATTACGAACTATTATGGATAAATGTGGTGTGGCTCGTGCTGTGACCTACAATAAACTAGGTTCATTACAAGGATGGGGGTTGAACTGGAAAAAGGCCGACCCTATTGTAAGAATTGTATTGCATCCTGAGAAGATAGGACTTCCTTCTAAGTTATTTGAGTGGTCAGTTTCGGATTGTTTTAAGGCAATCACGGCGCAACAAAAGGCAGCGAAAACATATTTAATTAGAAAAATTTATTCTAGACACAGTGAAGACTCCTCAAGAAAAGAACTGATAAAATTCCTTGATAGCGACCCCACATTAGACCCTTGGTTACATCGTCAGTGGAGAAAACAATATAAACGAGGACATACCTTTTTGAGAAACCAGATTGTTTATCAAAAGGGAGGCTATAAAACAGTAAGGTTATCTCGTTATCGAATTAGATTAGATGTTCAGGGATTAGCTAGAGGTAAAAGAATCTCTTTAATTATTAAGTCTAATCGATTACCTGTTGGTCAAATTAGAGTAATTAATAATCAGGGAAACTTAGAAGTTCACACAGCTTTTGAAAAACAAATTACGGCTTTTGAAAAACCAGAAAAAAAACTCGGATTAGATAAGGGATACACAGAAGGATTTTATCTCAGTGATGGTCGAGTCGTAGCTCCTAACTTGGGAGAAAAGTTAACGGCTAAAACAGAGCGAATTAATAAAGTTAACCGAAATCGCTCTCGTTTATATCATCATGCTTTTAACTTAAACAATAGGACTAAAAGAGACAAAATTTTCTCAAATAATTTAGGAAGAAAGGTTCAGAATCGAAAATTACAACGAGATAAATCAGAAATTAAAGGTATGATTAGACATGGATTAAGACAGGTATTAACTGAACCTACGAATATCTATGCAGAAGATTTATCAATTCCTATTAACTCTAAAATTAAATCGAAGCGCATCAATCGAAAACTTAACCAATGGGTTAAAGGGGAATTACAGACTTCACTCGAAGAAATTGGACAACAAACGGGTTCAACCGTTAAAACCGTTTGTGCTGCCTATACCTCGCAAACTGATTTCCAGACGGGGACTCTCTTAGGGAGTCGGGTTGGAGATTGCTTTTACCGTTATAACGGGGAGGTATTGCAGAGTGATTACAATGCGGCTAATGTTATTGTTCATCGTGGTACAGATGAAGAAATCACTCGATATATGAAGTATCGAGATGTTAGACGGATATTGTTGCATCGTACCGTGCGATATCTGCACTCTATTGGATACAGTGTCAGTTATGCCACAGAACATGGTTGGTTATCAACTAAATTCAAGTCGGAGGCTTTGGCTGTGGAGTCAGAATATCCCCCGATGGGATATCGGGGACGTTTAAGCTCTGTGAAGGGAGAGTTTATCCAACTCGAATTACCTTTATAGAGATAACAGCAATTTCATCACATACCTAGATTTACCTAGGTTTAGTGTACCCCTTTGATCTCATTAGATGAGAACAGGAGAATTCTCTGATTTCCTGTTCTTGTTTGTCAACCTGTTATCCTTTAATGTCAGGGTCAAGACTTCCGTTACACGAATGTTAGCGGTGATTCGGTGTATCTCTGATACATCATACGTTATGAGATTTTGTGACTGCTTAACAAGACAAAGGATTTAGAAGAACATATCTTTAGTACCCTATTAACCATAGAGATATTTGTATCAAAAATAAGATACTTTTTCTGGGAACATCTTGCAACCGAGAAACGACTAGGGGAGAAAGCTGTGCAAACCCCAAAGGCGCGAAGGTTAACTTTTTCATAAAGTAACCACGATTTTAGATCGTTAAAACAACTTGGGTAAAAAAACAGTTGAAAATGGGATCTATTTTTCCCGTGACTCTATTAAAATAAGAAGCTAAAAAAAGCTATCTGTTATCACACCGCCTCTTCTTGAAAACGCTTTGTAAATTCAGTGAGATGTCAAGATGATTTTAGATAAACTCAAACGCTGGGCCATTACCGAACCCATTGAAGATGATTCCGAATACGATGATCCCAACTATGTCGAAATAGATGGCAACTCCGACTTTGCGATGGACGAACCTGAGACAGTCTCTACTGTTCAAGAACCTGAGTCCCGTCCGTGGGCTAAACCCATGCCATCAAGTATTAATCCCGAATTAAATATGAGAAACAATAAAGGTAATGTGGTCCCTATGCCTGGAATTAACAATATAGCTGAAGTGGTTGTCGTCGAACCCCATTCTTTTGACGAAATGCCTCAAGTCATCCAAACCCTTCGGGAACGGAAATCTGTGGTTCTCAACCTCAACGTCATGGAACCCGAAGAAGCACAACGGGCTGTGGATTTTGTCGCCGGCGGAACCTATGCTATTGATGGTCATCAAGAACGCATCGGAGAAAGTATCTTTCTTTTTACACCCAACTGTGTCAAAGTGAGTAATCTTTCTGGTACGGTTCATGATGTTCCTGAGATCCCCGTTAACCCTTCCCGTAATCCTTCTCCTGTGTCTAACTGGGGAGCAGATGTTAACCGTTTAGTTCAGTAGTCCCTCTGTGAAGCTTCTGGTTAACAGTTCCTCAGGAGATAACTCTCACTGCAACAGAAGCTTAGTCTTTTTGAATTAATAACCTTACATTTAAAACTTGTGTCTCTTAGACTCGGTATCATTGGAGGCGGAGTAATGGCAGAAGCCATACTCACCCGTCTTTTAGCATCCCAACTTTATCAACCTCAGACCCTATTAGTCAGTGAACCTCAACCCCCAAGAAGGGAATTTTTGTCTCAAACCTACGGAGTTAGGGTAACCGACAACAACCAAGAAACGTTAGAGGTAACCGAAGCCCTTTTATTAGCGGTTAAACCTCAAATCTTGGATAAGGTTATGGCTCAGTTGACTTTAGATGGGTTAGAAAATTACCCTTTAATCCTATCAATTTTAGCAGGAACCCCTTTAAACCGCTTAGAAAACGCCTTTCCTGACTTTCCCGTTATTCGGGTTATGCCTAATACGCCTGCGACTGTAGGGGTAGGAATGACGGCGATCGCGGCGGGAACTCAGGTTCAACCTTCTCATCTTACTTTAGCTCATGCTATCTTTGGAGCAGTGGGGGAAGTGGTGGAAGTGCCAGAGTCGTTGATGGATGGGGTCACCGGGTTATCTGGGTCAGGTCCTGCGTTTGTGGCTTTGATGATTGAAGCCTTATCCGATGGGGGAGTGGCTTCTGGTTTACCCAGGGCGATCGCCACTCAACTCGCGGTACAGACGGTGTTAGGCACGGCTACGTTAATGAAAGAAACGGGGTTACACCCTGGCCAGTTGAAGGATAATGTCACCAGTCCAGGGGGAACGACTATTGCAGGGGTGGCTAAGTTGGAGGAAAATGGCTTTCGTTCGGCGGTGATCGAAGCGGTTAAAACGGCCTATCAACGATCACAAGAATTAGGACAATAACTGAATCATGGATACGGATTTTATTTATACTTATCCCTCTCTCGTTCCTGGCATTCTGAAGAAACGGTATAAACGTTTTTTGGCGGATATTGAGTTAGAATCGGGGGAAATGATTACGGCACATTGTGCCAATACGGGGCCAATGATTGGGGTGTGTACGGTAAATAGTCGGGTTTATGTCTCTAAAAGTGATAATCCTAAGCGAAAGTTAGCTTATAGTTGGGAATTAATTGAAATAGAAAATACTTGGGTGGGGATTAATACGGCTTTACCCAATCGGGTTATTAAACAGATGTTAGAACAAGAAAAATTCCCCCCGCTACAAGGAGAATATAGCAAAGTTCGTTCTGAAGTTCCCTACGGAAAAGATAGAAAAAGTAGAATTGATTTTCTTTTAACCAGTGAATCTGGAAATAAACCCATTTATTTAGAAGTTAAAAATACTACCTTAGCTAAAGATAAAATTGCTCTTTTTCCGGATACGGTTACCACTCGTGGACAAAAGCATTTAAACGAATTAATGGACTTATTACCCGATGCTCAAGCGGTGATGTTATATTTTATTAATCGGGGAGATTGTCAACAATTTTCTCCTGGGGATGATTATGATCCTGAGTATGGAAAATTGTTTCGTGAAGCTGTTAATAAAGGGGTGATAATTTTACCCTGTCGCTTTAAAATAACACCCCAAGGAATTCGTTATTTAGGATTAGCCGAATTAGTTTTGTGAGCAATTATTGTTATTATCAGCAATAATTGAATCAGCTTATATAAATCGTTAGTTTGGATAATCTTAGTTTATTATTGATGCGATCGCAAAAGTTGGTGCGGTTAAATAAGTGACGGACTGACCCTCAAACAGTTTTGGGACGAATCTCAAGAACATCAAGAGATTCCTTTAAGGCTTTGATAATAAGGTTTCTTCCTTTTATGTTGTCTCCACAGATTAATCCCAGGAAAAGCATCGAGGAAAAATAAAGCTTTCGTGACAATCAGCGAGTATTCTCGAAACCTTAGCCCTATTTTTTCGTCTCTTTGAGTTGATGAGTAAGACAGTTCCTACTACCCTGTATCAGTATGAGAACTGTTATTCTCCATAGGAGCAACGATTGTGAGATTTCACTGGCTACTATTAACTATCCTCAGCACGCTTTTATTTGCCCTACCAGCGCAAGCTGGTAGACTTCTGTTTTGGCGATACGAAAATAATCAAAATCGCCTAATTTTTACGACAGACTCACGGGTTCAACCTCGGGCCCAGTTGATCCCTAATCCCACTCGTATCGTTCTAGATTTGCCAGGAATCACCTTAGGCCGCTCTACCGTCGATCAAACCATTGGGGGAACCATTAAAAGTGTTCGTGTGGGTCAGTTTAATGCTCAAACCACTCGCTTAGTGATTGAGTTAGCCCCCGGTTACACGGTTGATCCGACTCAGGTCAAAGTCAGAGGGCTTTCCCCAACTCAGTGGACCGTAGAATTGCCCGATCCTCAACCGATTAGCCGTTCTACTCCTAGATCGAATCCTCGTCCCACCCGTCCCACCCCTCCACCTCAACGGCCCCTCACGCCGCCTCGGTCTTCTTCTCAAGAAAATAATAATTTTCAAATCACCCGTAATGGTCTATTTGTTCGTTTGGACAAACAAGGAGAAAATCGGGACATTTTGGTGGAAGACAGGGAAGAAAAAGACGCTAAAACCATCCAATTTACTTTACCTGGAGCATCTTTTCCTCAATCCTTAATCGATCAAACCCTGGCGGTGAATGAATATGGAGTGAGTGATATTAAGTTTGAACAACCCCAACCCTCTCAAGGCCGTCTCACCCTCAGAGTGGCTAAAGATAGTCCTGGATGGCAAGCTTATTATTCTCGTCTCGGCGGTTTAGTGTTACTGCCTCAAGGGGGTATGTCAGCCGTAGAAGGTTTAAGAACACCTAACCCTTCTTCAGAAGTGACAGTTAGCCCTGTTAAAAATCAAAATCCGACTATTTCCATCATTCAATTGAGCGATAACAATAGTCAGCTACTGATTCAGGCCGATGGTCCGATTAGGGGAGAAGGCAGCATTGATCGCCGAACCGGAATCTTTGAAATCCGTATCCCTCAAGCCCAATTAGCTGAGCCAATCCAAGGTCCTCAACTGGGGCGCAATAGCCCCATTTATCAGTTGAAGGTTAGCCAGGTCAATACGGATACGGTGGTGATTCAGGTTCGCCCTTCTTTGGGGGTACGTTTGGGAGGGTTACGTCAACCCAATAGCCAAACTTTGTCCCTCGAAGTCCGTTCTTTACAGGCGACTACTACTACCCGTCCCCCAACCGATCCCACTACTATTCCTGTTCCTCCTCCCCCTAAAACCCCTTCTCAACCCACTCCCTTTCCTCCTGGTACCCAAACCCCCAGAGGTCGGGTGTTGGTGGTCATCGATCCGGGCCACGGGGGCAAAGATCCAGGGGCAATCGGGTTAGGAGGACTCAGAGAAGTGGATGTGATTCTGCCCATTTCCTTAGAAGTGAGTCAGATTCTTCAACAGCAAGGGGTTCAGGTTATGTTGACTCGAAATGCTGATTATTTTGTCAGTCTTCAAGGTCGTACTGCCCTGGCGAACCGTGCGCGGGCTGATATTTTCGTCAGTATCCATGCGAATGCGGTGGGAGGTGGTCGGAGCAATGTTAATGGGATGGAAACCTTTTATACCGGCAACCGACAGTTAGCTGAGGTCATCCACCGTAGCATTTTACGAAATGTTACAGTAGCCAGAGATCGCGGGGTCAAAAGTTCTCGTTTCTACGTCCTCAGAACGTCTCGAATGCCGGCTGCGTTGGTGGAAGTCGGCTTTGTTACAGGGTCTATCGATAATGCTAGACTGCGGGATTCGGGTTATCGGAGTCAAATGGCTAGGGCGATCGCTCAAGGAATCTTAGATTATATTCGGCAAAAAGGACTCTAAATCGGTTTCTGTCCCTACAATATAGTTACTAACCTAAAAATCCGTGTTTCAATTGTTAACTTTTTCTTTATTGACTTAATCACAACATGAGAGAGATTCAAAACAGTCCTATTGGTGTGTTTGATAGTGGTGTGGGAGGATTGACTGTTTTACGGGAACTTTACCGACAGTTACCCCAAGAATCCATCCTATATTTTGCTGATACGGCACGACTGCCCTACGGCGATCGCTCAGGGACAGAAATCTTACAGTTTGTTCGAGAAATTTTGGCTTGGATGACCCAACAAAACGTAAAAATGGTCATCATGGCTTGTAATACTAGCTCGGCTTTAGCCCTCGAAGCAGTTCGTCAAGAGTTCGATTTTCCCATTTTAGGGGTAATCTTACCAGGGGCTAAGGCTGCCGTTAAGCAGGGTAAACGTATCGGGGTGATTTCTACCCCAGCAACGGCTAAAAGTCAGGCATACCGTCAAGCCATTCAAGAAATTAATCCAGATGCTCAAGTTTGGCAAGTGGGATGTCCTCAATTTGTTCCTCTAATTGAACAAAATCGTATTTGGGATGTCTATACTAAGCAAGTTGCTCACGAATATCTTAATCCTTTGTTAGTCCATGATATTGATACTCTAGTTTACGGTTGTACCCATTATCGTCATTTGGAAGCTGTCATTAAAACCATTGTTCCTCCGACGGTTAAACTCATCGATCCTGCGAGTTATGTGGTACAGGCTGCTAAAAAAGAATTAGAACTCATGGGATTGAGTAAAACCTCTTTCGCTTTACCCACTCGATTTGCTGTTAGTGGGTGTTCTCATACTTTCTCCCAACTGTCTCGACAATGGTTGGGTTATTGTCCCTCGGTTGAGTCAGTCTCTTTACCTATTGGTCTAACTCATACTTTTGCTTGGGAACAAGTAGAAGTGCTTGAATAAGTTGAAGGATTGGTTGTTTGATCTGATCTCCTCACACCGCTACCAATCCTTTATACTTGTCAATTATCCAGTTATTCTGATGTTTCAATTTGATTAAACAATTGTCTTATCCGAGATCGCGAGGTGGTGGTGATAACCACTTACCCGTACGTTTAGCGAGTATTAACAATCCATAGATCATTAATAGATAGAGAGCAGCGAGAAAGATTGTGATCACAGGCATCTTCTTGTCTTCAGGTTATTATGGTAATGGTGGACATTGTGTTATAATAGATAGGTTGAGATTTTAATCAGGTATCTCAAAGTAGCAGCAGCTAGAGACCCAACTGCTATAAGCTTACAAGCCACCACCAAAGTTTTAGATGGACTTGCAACTAAGAGATTTCACTTTAACGGAACTCCAGTAAATTCCGACTTTAGCTGAATGCGAGTCGTTTTTTACTGACTGCCAGTTCCATGCAAACAGAGTGGTAACCCTGTCAGGTGATGACTAAGCTGTTAACCTTATGTTATACGGCTAACTTACCCTTCTGTCTAAAAGTCCCTTAAGAACGATAGCTCATCTATCAGACTGATTAGAGCGAAGGGGTAAATTCTTAAAACCCTTATTATTAACTTAACACAAGAATTCCGAAATGGATAATTTTTTTGGGGATTTTACCGAAGTTTAACAACTTCTTTTCAAGAAAATGGCCAATTGGGTAAGTGCTAGTCAAGCAGCAGAATTGATAGGAGTTTCAACCCGAACCTTGTTGCGATGGGAGGAACAAGGAAAACTCAAGCCGATGAGGACATCCGGTGGACATCGCAGATATGACGTTTCTGAATTATTAGGAACAAAAAATGATTCGTCTTTAACAATTGGTTATGCTCGTTGCAGTTCTCATGACCAAAAAGAGGACTTAAAAAGACAAGTATTAGTATTAGAAAGTTATTGTGCATCTAAGGGGTGGAACTTTGAGGTTATACAAGATTTAGGATCGGGAATGAATTATCGTAAAAAGGGATTAATTCGTTTGATCAAACTAATTACCACCTATCAAGTTGACCGGTTGGTTTTAAGTCATAAAGACAGATTGCTTAGGTTTGGGAGTGATTTAATCTTTTATTTATGTGAACAATTTGGCACAGAAGTGATAATTATTAACAGGTCAATAGAAGTAATTAAGGTCAATCCTGCCTATTCTAGTCTCATCGGACTGACAAAATTTATGAGTCTTTATGGTTTGTCCAGTGATACGGCGGCAGGGCTAGTTATTGCCAGACGAGCTTGTAGATTATCAGAGCGCATTCCTCCCAAGTACGCCCGATTAGTTCAAGTTGATTCTCATCGGCACGTTTGGAGTTGGTGGAATGCTCTATCGAAGAAGTTAAAAGGCATTTCTCGTCATAGCTTCTTCAACAGTGGGGCTAACAGCCCTCTAGAGGTCAACCTAACTGATGAGTTACTAGAGCCATCTAGGGATAGGTCTATTGGGAAGCCACAAGGCACTTCTAGACTGAGGCGGGATTCCTCAGCACCAGTTGACAACGCTGTTCGGTCAACGTCTCCCACCTATATCCAACTGTCTCTTTTTTGAGATGTCAGGTTTTGTCGGGAATTTTAGGAACGGTAGCAATGTTGAGGGCGATGTTAAGCTAGATGGGATTATGTTCAATAACCTGAAGAATTAAGCTCTATGCTTGTGGAGAGAGAGTCAGACTCGCTGGTACTTGTACCAGAAAGCATCACTCGTTGAATCAAGAATCTCCCGCTACATTGCCTTAGCAATTAGCGGTAAGAATGTCAAGATAGGGTTGATTCTGCCGTTGAAATTGTCCATCGATGATCATTATACTTAGCAGTAATTCGTAGGCTTTGAATGGTTTCTGGAGCCACTTTACTTAAGGCAATGGGAGAAACAATGACATCGGTTTTCGGACTTCCCTGAATTTTTTGAATCATTGTTTGTAGGTCATTATTCTGAGTTTCTTTGCGAACTGAAGATTGACAATATTCCCTAATTTTTTTTCGCCTTTCTCCAACTCGCTTTACTTCGTCAGGATCATTAACATCACTCTTTTCCAGAAGGGTTTGAATGCTATTCCACTTCAATAATTCATCGTCGAGTCTATCGGTAAGTATCTTTTGTACTTCAGATTCAGCGACATCATTCCCAGTCAGAAACACCTTATGACATAATGCAAACAAATCTTGTGCCAAACTTGTTTTAAGTCTGATAATTAACTCTCGGGGAATCATATTTTGAGTAATCTTAAGTTCCTGGGATTGATGTATCTCTTTAATTAAATGCTTGATTATCTTAACCGCTTTGATATCACAGTTTTTTTGGGTCTGTTCAACATCCAAAGTAAAACCATCAAGGTTAATGTCTTTAATAATAAACTTGAGATCAAGATTAATTTCAGATAGAACGGCAGAGGGAACTTGAAAATTACTTAAGACATTCTCATGGTTGTCAACCAGTTGATTTTTTTTATATTTATAGCTAAGTTGACTTGAATATTCATTAGCCAAGTCTTGAGCTTCAGATAAATCATTAAGGATAGCACCAACTACTTTGCTTAGCTGCATATCTTTACTCTAATAGGTTTATAGGTCGAAATGCTTATGTTTTTCCAGGTTTTCCATTTCCTTATGAACCTTTTGCAACACTTCTAAGGCCGGTCGAGACTGATTTCGATCCATACTTAAGGTCAATAAACAACCTGGACATTGGAAAGAAGGTTGAAACAATAAACTCTGCACAGACATTTCAATAAAAAAGCCACATCGGGGACAAGGAATTCCTGGAGTGTGTTTTTCTTGGGGATTGTTAGACATAATAGATAACTCAATGGTAAACAAAAAAGGTCAATTACTTAATCTCAAGGGAAATTAAGCGGTAAATTCGGGAATCGTCAAGGTCGCTTGACTCGAGACATTGGGGGTGGTGGCCGAAAGGGTAAGGATGACTCTCTGTTGGGTTTGCTTTACGGGTGGGGTTGAAGTTCTAGCCCTCTCTACCGTGACACTGAACTGAACCACACCGTTGTTGTTGGTGGTTAGAGTTGCAGGACTCGCAAGCCTGACGGTAGGATTATCAGGGACAGTTCCCTCAATCTCTAGGGTAACCGTTTCATCCGCCACCGGATTCCCTTGGTCATCGAATAAAGCAGCAGTAATGAGAAAGGTTTGTTCCCCAGTATTGGGATCATTGGCCACTAAACTCGAAGGGACGATATCTAAACGGGCTGATAAATTTGATTCTGATGAGATGGGTCTAACGGATGTAGCATTGTTAAACGTAGACATCCAATAGGCTAACCCCCCTGGAAGATCGGCGTGTTTCATTTGAATTTTAACCGCCATATTGGCATCTAGGGTTGTTTTAATTTCCCCCTGTTCTGAAGTTCCTGCATGGGGGGATAATCTTGCTTGAAATCCTTTAAACTGTTCGTATTGGCTTGCCTCTTCTTTTTCTACATTTTCGTCTGTATCTCCGGTCAGTCCTCCACGTTTGCTTGTCGAAGTTTGAAGATCAATTTCTGAAAAAATGCGGAGATTGAACTGAAATTCTGCTTCCTGAATTTGTAACAAGGGTAAGGGAATTAATGAGATTAACGGGACTTCAACTCGAAACAGTTTTTCTTGGCGATCGCTGGGATCAATTTGTCGATACAAAAAAGTGACCATCTTTAACTTCAGCGAACCGGATAGTTTATCTAGGGCTGCATTTTCATTGTCCTGGGAAGGAACATTTTCAACCGGTTCGAGTCCATAGTCTGTCATAAACTCGACAAAACGCTGGGCTGTATAAAAGTCAGCCTCTAGGGTGGAAATAAGCGGTTGGGATAAGAGTTTTCCTAAATCAATAATCTTCTCGTCATCGATGATGGTCATAATGGTTTGGCTCCTTCTTTTCCTGGTTCATTCCATCTTTGCGGTTAACTATCTTTGTGCTTTATGCAAGCTTTCTCCTTGTTCGGTAATACTCCATTTATAGCTATCCATTTTCACCGTCATTTTCAAAGAGGAAATGCTTTGACTGGGTAGTTCTCTTAAAAAACTGGGTTTCATCATAATCTCTGCATGAGGAACCACCCCTGCATATTGTTGAATGAGTTCTCTGGTCTTACTTTCTGCTAAATTATCTTTTACCTTGCTAAATGCTTTTTTGACTTCATCGTTTAAAGTGTAAATGATATCTTGTTTAATCGCTTTAAAATTTTCTGGCAAAGCCTCTGCTTGGCGGTAAAAATCTTCAGCTTGGTCATAGGTATATTGGATTGAATGTTGAATATCTGGATGTTTCAAAATACCTTCTAGTAGTTTTTCTTCAACAACTTTTTTGACTTCTTCTAGGGAAATTTGGTGATTACCACGCAAATACAATTCTTTACAAGTCTTAAATAATTTTTGTGTGATAATCTGAATCACACTCTTCATATATTCCTCGTTTTTAAGTTGTTCTCTGACTTTATTCCATTGGTTTTTTATATTCTGTATTGTGGACTGTTTGGATTGCTCTAAGTCACTTTCGTCTGTGGGTGATGCAGCCGTACGCTCGTTGAGCCAATAGTTAAGCTTATTAGATTTGAGAAATTCAGCCAGCTTTGCTTGCATCTCATCAGTCGCTTTATCAACCATTTCTGTCGCTAGTTCTTGACACCGCGCCCATGTCATTTCTACATCAAAACCAATGGCTTTATCATACAGGTCGGTTAGGGCAAATGCTAACTCAAATTCAATCTCTTTTAAAACACTAGCGGGTGCCTCAAAGTTATTGAGAAGGTTTTCATTACTGTTTCTATATTGTTTATATTTACGACTAATCTGACTCGCATATTCATTAGATAAGTCTTGTGCTGTTACTAAGTCAACAAGAATGGAACCGATAACTTTTCTAAGTAGCATATCAATACTTTATAGATTGGGGTTGACGAATAGAATAATATAGCAGTTACCATACTTGTGAGAGACAAAGGTAATCGCTTTGAGGCAGAAGGCAGGAGGCAGAAGTTAGGTGTACCTCATGAGTCCGAGAAATGCTATAGATAATTGAGACTTGTTTTATGATGACAGTAATTTCAAAGCAAGGATTAAAAAGAATTATAACTTTTCCAAACTGTTTTATCCTATCTTTAAATTGCCACAAAAATCTCTATTTCACTATAAAAAAAAGAGAAAGATTCTTTGTTACTTTTCCTCATTTTTCACAATAATCAGTGATTATCCATTATCCATAATTGGAATCTCCGAGAATAGCTAATTTGAAATTGAATTCATGAGAGAGTACCATAAGCAGCAATCTATTTAACTTTAAATAAATTACTGCTTACTCTTAGTTGAATTAAGCAACAGTAAATTCAGGAATAATTAAAGTAACTGTTTTTGATGCCTTTAGGTCAGCACACTCAAACTTGAGTTTGATTCGCTGTACTGGTTGAGATCCAGAGGCTTCAGCTTTCTTAAGCTTAACAGTGAATTCTATATTCCCATCTTCATCGGTATTCCCTTTAATTGGTGTTTGTGCATCGTTTGTAATATTGTTAGTTATGTCTGTTGGCACGGCCGTCGAAGCAGCATCAGCTAACAAGTCGGCACTCCCATCACCATCTACGGGTTTGGATGCGGCTGTGACCGTAATTTCTTTATTGTCAGCACGCATTGCTTTTTCATCAAACAAGATAGCCGTTACCAGCAAAGACTGCTCACCATTTGTGGGATCACTCGCAACTAAAGTTGAAGGGACGACTTGTATATTGGCTTTAGTAGCAGTGGGGGTAATACTATCCCCTAATATGTTTAGCACTTTAGCTAAACCGGCTGGCATATCTTCTTGTCCGGCATGAACATGAACATCCATTGTGTACTCAACGGAGTATTTAGATTCCGCAGTTGCTTTAGAATCCTTTTTACTGGAGTAACTCGCCTCAAAGTTCGCTTTCGCAGACACAGGACCCCAGCCAAACTTGACCTCAGCACTTCCTTTAGCTGCCGTTTCTTCCTGAGTTGAATTTTCTTGATAAGTGGATGAAGAAGCGTTAATACTGGCTTTGAAATCGATCGTCACCTCATCCACTGCCAAGTAAGGAATGGGCAGAATGGTTAATAAGGGGACGATCAGTTTTGCTTCTCGCCCATCAGCATAATAGATAAACTCCACTTGAATCGCTTTACGATTATCTGGAGGGCCAGTTAAACCCACATTCTGGATAAAGTCGATGGTTGTCTTGGCTGACTGTGCCTGAGCATCCACGGCAGCCCCTAATGGACCACCAATTAAAGAGGAAAAGGGAATACCCTGCAAGGCAGCAGTTGCTACCTTGGACGGTGTGGTATCAATCGCTGGCATAGTAATTTATCCTTCGTATTTATGTTGAATGTACAAAGTTAGGGCATTAAAGATCGTTTAGAGAACAATCTTTAATTAAGGTAATGTTGGGGGAGGCATCTTTTCAGATAACCGTTATCCCAAGAGAAAAAATTTTGAGAGGGATCTTGATTGCTCTTATTGTCTGATCATTCAAAAATCAGAGAAAATGTGCCGTTTCAGGCTTTGGAGGGAACTAACTATTATTAAACCATTACTTAGGGAAACAAATTCCAATGTTTGGGGATTTAAACATAAAACTTTACAGATTATTCGATAATCTATTGTTATTTCACCTGCTATGGATAGAGTAAGATTAAAAGCTAGGATGAACTAATAGTATTATGTTCAAGAAATGCCCGAATTTTTGCCCCTATGTTTTCTTGTTCTAGATAAGCTTCGGCGACTTCTTGTAATAAGGATTTCCCCCGATCAGGTCGTTTAACACATAGGTTCGGATCATCGATTTCCTCTGAAATCGGTTCACCGAGGTACTGGTTTTTGGGGGACTTTTCAGGTTCTCTGAGGGTGTTTCCCCTGTCTCCTTTAAACGCTTGGTTTAAATCAAAGTCAAGTCGTAAATAATTATAGGGGTTTTCTGTGGACACACTTCTCAAAAATTCTTGACAAATGGCTTCTGTATTTTGAGATCCTGGATCGAGAAAAATATGAGGAAGATGTTTAATAATCTCCAATAAACTCCACTTTTTAATATTATCATAAGTGAAAACTTTGGTGGTTTTTCCTGTCCCAACAGATAGGACAGAAATGTTATTGAGATTACTGTTTTTTTCTGTGACTAAAAGATGAGCGATCGCCGATAAAGAGGGATTATTTGCAGATACCCCTCCATCAATGTGAGGCAAAAGTTTTCCATCAGAATAGGGCAAAGGATAAGCGGAGAAAAAGGTGGGGGCTGCTGCGGAAGCAACACAAAGTTGCCATACTTCTATATCTTTAAACCAACAATTATCTTGCTCTACCCGATTACTAGCAAACCACGTGGTATTCCGACTATAAGTATCATAAGCAGGAATAAAAAGAATGGGATTTTTGATCTCATTAAATTTTACTGGTTTTCCTTGTTCATTGACTAATTTTTCCTGCAAAACTTTGGCTAACCCTTTTCCTTTTTGATTAGGATATAAACCGAATTGACCGGATAAATTTTGGGGGATGAATTCGAGCAATTGTCCCCATTTTCGCTGAAATCGGGTTCCTTTATCAAAAATCATTTGTGTTTGATTTTGATACAATTCAATCAGTTGATTAGCACTCATTTTAGAGGCGATTCCTGCTGCTAAAATGGAACCGGTAGAGGTTCCTGCCACTACATCAAAATAATCATGTAATTTTAGAATGGGCTGATTATTTTTCTGGCAGTAAAGTTCAAGTTGATGTTCAATTTCTTTGACAATAGTTGCTGAAATCATTCCTCGAACACCACCACCATCTAAACTTAAAATTTTGAATTGTTTTTGATGGGAACTGTTCATAATTGTCTCCTGGCAAAATGCTAAAATTGATAATCATCTTCCTCAGTTTTGCCTTCTGTGGGTTCTAAGGAATTGAAATTATCTAGATTTTTAGGCTGAAATTGATTGTCTATGTTGGTAACACTATCTTTAGCTGATTGTTGATTAAGGCTCAACAATTCGCCATAGTTTTCTTCTGGGGATTTTGTTGAGACTAAGGGGTTAACATTATCTGAACTTTGAGGTTTAAATTGGTTTTCTGTGTTAGTTATAATATCTTTAGCTAATCGTTCACTAAATCCCACTACAAAGGCCACTGAATAAAAAGATAACCAGCGTAAATCTTGGCGTTTTTCGTCATTCGTGTAGCGAAATTGTAAAGGGAGAATTCCTCCCGCTAACAGTGCGTAAATCAAAAGCCCAAATGTTCCACCAATCATGGGTTTACATAAACCGACTAAAATGGGTGTTAGAGATTCTTGAAGTTGCTTTTCATCTTGAACCTCACGATATTTACTCAATCGAGACAAAATACTAATAATGCTGCCAGTGGAACCTCCAACAAAACATAAGATTGCTAAGGTAATCATCATTTCATAGTCTTTTTTATATATATCAGGTAAGTCATTCGTTCTGGCTGATATATCATCAACAACAATTCCTTTTTCTTCTAGGTGTTTTTCGGCTACACTGGCACTAGAATACACTGCAACAGGCACACCGATATAAAGAGGAAAGGCTAAGAATAACCCTAATAACAGTTTAAAAGAAACACTAGATTGAAGACGAAAATTTTCCCAAAAGTTAATCAACCCTGCTGTGACTCTATTTTCTAATTTTCTGATGGTAAATTCTGCATTCATCCGCAGTTTTTTAGCGAGAGTTTTTCTGTTTGAAGATTGCACAGACTGAATGGCTAACTGAAGATTACTCAATAATCCTTTAAGTTCTGATTGGTTCTGATCATTGTTGAGAAAATTATGAGAACTGGACAACTTTTTTACTTTCTGCACAATAATAGAAATATAGGCAATTTCTTCTTGTGTCTCGTCCGTTAATTCTATTTGAGGATTACTAATTAGATGGGCGATTTTAGTTAACAATTCATCGATTTGAGACTCTATCCCATCAGAAACCAAAGTAGTCTTTCCCTGATTTAAGGTTTTACTGTTTTTCAAAGTCTCTGCTGTATTTTCCACTGTGCTTGTGGTTATCATGGTAATGCCCCTCTATGCTGCACTTGATATCTGGAAAAATGGATAGGGAACTGTTAGGTTAGGTAAGGCAAAAATATCTATGGTTAATGGTCCATTCCTTGCCTCAAAAAAAATAGGAAATTAATAAATCCAGCGAATATGGCCAGGGCGAAGATCCAAGTGGACAAACCCTTTTTTGGCACCATAACCTAAAGCTTTATTTTGCCACGCGGTTTTATCTAACCAGTCTTGGAACTGATAAACATCCCCTTGTACGGGTCGAATATCGGCGGCTTTACCATAGAGATGCTGAGAGTTACTGGCTCCACCAACAGCACGGTTGATGGCGGGGGGACGATACCATGAGGTGACGATAATAGGCGATCCCCAAGCTTCTCTTACTTTGTCTAATTCTTGGGCCAACGTAAAGACATTTTGCTTGATGGTGTTATCGGTGGGGATGCGTCGGCGATCTTGATGGGCGACTTCTCCCACACTAAAATATTTAGACACTTTAGCCTGAAAGTCATTCCAGTTGATAGACTGCCAGTTTTGAGGGACAGAGCCATCACTAGACTGTTCGATAGAGTTGATGAACTGTTGTTCGACAGGTTCATGTTCTTCTGTGTGATCTTCCCAGGGCAGTTGCCAATGACCTGACCAAATATACCAAGTCCCTGCACCATAGTCTAGTTCTACTTTGTAGTGACCTTGTTCGGCGGGGGTATGGTTGAGAATTTTATAGGTTTTACCCACATGGACAGCTACTTTTTGGTCATCTAATAGTTGAGACGATTGGGCAACTACTTTTTTGAGACAGGTTTCTTTGACTGCTTTTATGGTACAAATGCCCGTTTGAACTTTATTTGAGTCGGGTTTTGTTTGGAGAAATAATTTTTTTTCTGCTTCTCGTCTTCGTTTTAATCCTAATAATTCATGGCCTCTATTATCTTTACACCAACGGGGAAATTCTTGGGCCGCGCCTTGATAATCTGATTGATTAAGTTTTTTGAGTAAGGTGCTAGTATGCAAGTTGCCTTGTCCCACATTAAAGGCAAAGGAAACTAGGGCATCAAATTGATTTTGAGACAGGGAAACTTTAACTTCGCTGCTAACTGCTTTTTCAAAGCGTTCCACATCTTTTCTTAATAAGTTTTCTGCTTCTGTTTCAGAAATACACTGACCGGAACGAACATCAGATCCCGTATGTCCATAGCCAATGGTGGCAACGCCTCCTGTGTCAGCGTAAGTCGTTAAACGACACCCTTCAAATTCCTTAATCAAATTGATGCCTTGTTGACTGATTTTCATGATAAATATCCTCGCGATCTTAACGTGAATCAATTGAATGGTGAGCCATTCAATTGATATTTAGAAATTTAGTATTACCCCTAAATGTTAAGGTTGCTTAGGTTGCTTAGGTTGGTTAGGTTTCTTATACTTAAAAGTATGACATAGATAGAAGCTATAAACGATTAAAAATTGCAAAAGAATGTTTATTTTTGTGAATTTTTTGGAGTTTTTATTAGGTGCTTTTGTATCAAAAATGCTTAGAATAGTAGTGACAGATTTTTAGTCGCTAAAGTTTAACTCTAATTTTAGATTAACTAATCTGGGGGGAATTTGATTGTCAGTCATCAAAAGAAATATTAGTAATGAAACAATCACAAAAAGTATTTAGACTATCCTTATTTTTCTGTATTTCTAGTTTTTTGCTGGTAATTTTTACCAGTTATAGTTACTGGCGAGAAAGACATCACATCTTAACAGAGGCTAAAAATAACGCGAAACAAGCAGCAGTTCAAGCAGCTAAACAAATCGATGGTCACTTAGTTAAACTGAAAAATAGTGCCACCTCTATTGCTAATGATCTCACATCAGGAACCTTAAAAAAAGAGCAACTTTTAGATAGGTTACGCAACACAATGGAGGAAAATCCTGAATTTTACGAAGCTGGTGTTGCTTATGTTCCCTATGGTTATGATTCCAACATTCGACTTTATGCTCCCGTTTATATTCGCGAAGAAGGAAAAATTAAACCTGGTGTTTATATTCGTCAAGACGTAGATAAGTTATACGACTACACTAACAAAGATTGGTATAGCCTTCCTTTGCGTCAAGGAGCAACTTGGGTAGAGCCTCACTTTGGCGTGGTGACCCAAACTCTGATTGCAGAGTTTGGGACTCCTTTCTATCGACTCGATCCTACCACGAAAAAACAAATTCCAGGGGGTGTCGTTTATGCTAACTATTCTTTAGATAATTTAAAACAGTTTATGACTTCCCTCAAACTGGGACAAACGGGCTACGGATTTATTTTTTCTAAGCAAGGAAAATTACTATATCATCCCAACACTGATTTAGTTACACAGAAAAAAAATATTTTAGAACTTCCAAGAGTACAGCAATCCGAAAAGTTACAAACAACCATAGAAAAAGTAACTAAACAATCTCAACTAATGGTTATTGATTATTATGATGAATTAACAGGACAAAATGCTTGGCTCTTTTTTGAACCCATTCCTTCAACAGATTGGTTCTTAGGGGTGGTGTTTATCAAAGACGAAATTTTAGTGAATACTAACACTCAACAATATAAACTAAAAATTATCATTTTAGGACTGATTGTCTTTTTCTGTTTTCTAAGTATACTTCTTTTTAAAATTTATCAGGGGACTGTTAAAAGTTTCTGGTTACTGTCTGGTTCTAGTTCTATCTGCTTGACTATGGCCATCATTTCTATCTGGTTAATGGAGGTAACTGATCATAAAATCAATGAGAGTAAACATCGTCAAGATAGAATCGTTCTGTTTCTTGAAGCCAGTTTAAATAAGTTCTTAAACTCTCGTTCTGAATCTATCGATCAAGCACAATCACCTCGATATATTCCCACAGGAATTTTTATTCAATCTCTAGAATTTCAAGGGGCAAATGATATTTTTGTCACGGGTTATATTTGGCAAAAGTATCAGAAGAAAGTTGATGATAAGATATCTAAGGGCTTTATTCTTCCAGAAGCCATTGATCCTAACATTGATAAATACTACTATCATCAAGAAGAGGATTTGGAGGTGATTGGTTGGTATTTTGAAGCAAAGTTTCGTCAGGAATTCAATTATTCAAAATATCCTTTTGATTCTAAGCAAGTTCGTCTAAGATTATGGCATAAGGATTTTTATAAAAACGTTATTTTAACTCCAGATTTTCAATCATACGACTTAATTAATCCGGTTTCTAAACCTGGTTTGGAAGAAAACTTTGTGCTTCCTGGTTGGAAAATTCAAGGAAGTTTTTTTGAATATCATCTCAATAATTACAATGTAAATTTTGGAATCAATAACTATGTGGGACAAAAAAAATATCCTGAACTTTATTTTACGGTAACCCTTCAAAGAGATTTTATTAATATTTTTATCAACAACCTTATGGTTCCCATAGTTATTGCTTTATTACTGTTTTTAGTGCATTTACTGATTCTTAAAGACTCTGGTTCCTTGGACATTGTAATAGCTTGTAGTGGGTTTCTTTTTATTGTGATTCTTGATCAAATTAATCTTCGTAGCAGGATTCTAGCAGGAGGAATTCTTTATCTAGAATATTTTTACTTTATTTTATATATTTTTATTATAGCAGTGGCAATTAATTCTATTTTGTTTAGCAAAAAGCATAAGATTCGTTGGGTTCAATATCAAGAAAGCCTCATTCCTAAGTTACTTTACTGGCCGGGAATGCTAACTTTATTATTAGTATTTACTTTATTGATTTTTTAGGGTTCTAAATCATGTCTAAAAATGAGCGATCGCTATCTGATTTTTACTGATAATTAGTATTTATGTTATAATAATAATTGGAAAATGAAGGAGAAAATAATAGGATAAAATGACAAACTTTACCATAAAAGACTTAGAAACCTTTCAATCCAAATATCCTGACTATCAAATGGAATTAGTAGAAGGAGACATTGTGATTATGAGTCCCTCTGGATTAGAATCAGAAGAAGTAGGCACAGAAATTGCTCGTCTTTTGGGCAACTGGGTACGTCCGAGAAAGTTAGGCCGAGTGATTGGTTCAAGTGCTGGTTTTATCTTACCCAATTCTGATCTACGTGCGCCAGATGCTTCTTTTATTAAAGCGGAAAAATTAAAACAAACAACGGAAAATTATGCCGAAGTTGTTCCTGATTTAATCTTTGAAGTTAAATCAAAAAACGATAGTTTAAAGAAGTTAAGAGAAAAGATAGAAGAGTTTTTAAGTTTAGGGACAACGGTTGGGGTTTTAGTTGATCCCAGACAACATACAATCGAAGTTTATCGCCTTAATGAAACAACCATAACCCTCCATGATGGAGACATTTTCAGCGTATCAGAAATCCTTCCAGGTTGGGAGTTTCCTGTGGCTGACATTTGGGCCCCAGAGTTTGATTAAAGTAAAGATAATCGTTTTAATACTTGTAAATGTTGGTCTACTGAAGCGAAGGTATTAGCTAACATCATGCCACTGGCCGCCACTGCTGGCAAACCAATACCCGGAAAAGTAGAGTCACCGCAACACCATAAACCCTCTATGGGCGTATTGGGACCCGGAAACAAGGCTTTTCCTGCTTGGATAGCCGGTCCATAAGAACCCCGATAACGACGCAAAAACCGTTCATGGGTTAGGGGAGTCCCTACCAAAGAAACAGAAATACGACTGCGGATATCAGGGATAATACGTTCTAATGCTTGCCACATCACTTGACTTCTGGCTTCTTTTTGTTGCAGATAAGGGTTACTATTGCGCTTTAGTTGCGACCAAAGTTCGTAAGGTTCGTTACCTGGGGTGTAAACATGAATGGTGTGTTTTCCTGGAGGGGCTAAACTGGGATCAAGTAGGGACGGAATAGAGACTAAAACCACGTTTTGAGGGGCAGTAATGCCTTTTTCCCAGTCATTGACGATAATATGATGACAGGGTAAGTCTGAAGGTAAGTTAGTCCCGTCAATACCCAGATGAAGGTGCAGAAAACTCTCACAAGGGGGTGTCTTTTGCTTTTGTTGTCGCCACTGTTGCGATACCGCATCTAAAGGTAATAGTTTCAGGGTGTCCCAAACCGACGCATTAGAAATAACACCACGAGTAGCGGTTAAGGTGTCACCGTTGCGTAGTTTAACCCCAATGGCTTGATTGTTTTTGACTAATATTTGTTCAACGTGGGCGTTTAACCGAAGTTTTCCCCCATTTTTGGTTAACCCCCGCACCAAAGCATCTACTAACGCCCCACTTCCCCCCACTGGATAATCTAACTTGACCCCAGGCCGATACCAGTCAGCAAACATAAAGGCCATTTCGGCCGCGCTGGTTCCGGTAGCTGGAAGTCCAGACAATAGGAAGCATAATAAGTCTAACCAATGCTTAATAAAAGGATCACTGATTACTTCATCGACAATATTACTAAACGGTCCAGTTAGTTTCAAAACTTGGCTACTGTTTCGTAGCAACTGAGGTGCAAACTTAGCGACGGTTAAGACAGCATTCCAGTCAAAACGAATGGCTGCCGGGGGAAGGGCAATACTCGCTTCTGCTAACGGTTTCATCACCTGTTGCAACTTGCGCCATTGTGCAACTGTTTGGGTTCCTCGTAGTTGTTGTAAGATATCACAAAATTGATCGGCCCCAACGGAGGTGTTAAAGTTGCCTTCGGGTAAGTAACACCCCCAAGTATCATAGTTGAGGCAAGGTAAGGGTTCCCCAATAGCCTCTAAGACTTGTTTTAAGGGGTTAGGTGAGGGATGATAGGAAAGGCCAGAGTATAGGGAAGGGCCTGAGTCAAAAATAAACCCATCCCGTTGAAAACGATGGGCGGCCCCTCCAGCAATGGTATGACTTTCACATACAGTAACATCTAGGCCATAGTGGGCTAACAAAGCGGCACAACTAAGGCCACCAATACCACTACCAATAATAATAATTTCTGTGTTAGACATCGTTAATAATAATAATGAATAATTAATTATTTTACTTGTAGGGTGGGTAAGAGGAAATCATTTTCGGGATAATCAAAGAATTTTCAATGTTTGCCTAACATTATGATCATGATTATGAGAAAGAAGGTGGGCAATATTTATTGTTCAATCTCATAATCCTCTATCAAGTTAATTGACAAGTAATATTGCGACTTTTATTGATAACTTTACCAATAATTTGACTATCAGTGTAACCAGATCGGATTAATTCTTGCAAACAGTGATCAGCATTTTCTTCAGAAACGGATGCTAATAAACCACCAGAGGTTTGCGGATCAAATAAAAGAGGATAATTAGGGTTATTTTCAATGTTTTGGTTTCCTGTTAAATAAATTTTGGTTTCTAAATTTTTCGGGTATAAAGAACTATGAATGCCTTGTTCTGTGGTTTCTATTGCTCCTGTTAAAATAGGTATTTTATCTAAATTTAAGTCTACGGATACTTGAGAAGCTTTCATCATTTCTAGTAAATGACCTATTAAACCAAATCCTGTTACATCGGTACAGGCATAGGCTTCACATTGTAAAAATATTTCTGAGGCTTTTTTATTAGAAACTAACATGGATTTAATAGCATTATCTATCCAGTTTCCTTTCGTTTTGTAAATCATTTCTGCTGCTAATAAGGTTCCGATTCCTAAAGGTTTGGTTAGAATGAGTTTATCATTCGGTTGCATCCCACTTTTTTGTAGAATTCGATTCGGTAAAACAAAGCCATTACAGGATAACCCAAAGCCTAATTTTTCTCCTTGTAAGGTATGTCCTCCAATTAAAGAAATTTCGTATTGATTTAAAATTGTTAGGCATCCTTGTAATAATTGATATAAAATTTCTTCTACAATAGAATCAACTCCATAAGGTAAGGTAATTAGAGCAGAAACACTATGAGGTTTAGCTCCCATTGCCCATAAATCACTTAAACAATGATTCGTTGTAATCTGTCCAAAAATGAAAGGATCACTGACAAAACTGGGTAAATAATCGATGGTTTCTAATAATAGTTCTTGTTCACTAATATCAATTATTGCTGCATCATCAGGCGCATTTAAACCAATAATAATATTTGGGTTTTGATTGATTTCTAATCTTTGCAAGGTCTTGGTTAATACAGAACTTCCGACCTTAGATGCACAACCATTACAAGGCATAAAATTATTATCTTTAACTTGTTTTCTTTCTTGCCTATTTTTAAAATTAAGAATAGAGGGAAGTATATTACTTTGTTGCTCAGATTCCATACTAGAAAAATCTTTAAACCTATCCATAAACTTACGATCAATATAATCTTTCCAAGTCCATAACCAAGATGCTTCTAACCCTAAACCATCCCAGGAAGCGATCGCTGTTTTTTTCCCAGTACCAATCAAACTTAAATAAAATTTTTGAGGATGATAAGCTTTTAATTTCTTTTTTAAAAGAATCGATTGTAAGTTATTAAATAAAGGTTCACCTTGACGTACGGCAAAAACCCCTGCTTTGGGTCTATTATAGTTCTGCATCGTTGCAATATCTCCTGCAGCGAAAATATGAGGATGAGAGACAGATTGTAAATAATCATTGATTAAAATAAATCCTTTTTGATCGGTACTGATTCCAGTTTTTTCTATCCACTGAGGTGCAGAAGCTTGAGTGACTAAAAATATCCAATCTGACTCGATATTTAGATCGGAATTACAAGTGATTGTATAATGATGAGGAGAATTAGGAGTTATTTTGATAACGGTTTCATTAAGATAAATATTAGTGTCATTGTCTAGTAAAAGAGATTGGACTCGTTGACTAACCCAACGATTATGACCTGTTAATAAACTATTTCCTTGATGAATTAAATTGATGGTTAAACTATTGACATTTTCTAAAATATTGGTTAGACAAGTTTTCATATTAAAGGCTAATTCAACACCCCCTGCACCCCCTCCAACAACAGTTAGTGTATAGGGTTGTTTAGGATGAGTTTTAATCGTTGCTTTTATTTTTTCCCATGCAGTTAAAAATTGACTAACGGGTTTAGCCGGAATAGCATAATCTGAAGCTCCTAAAATTGAACTTTTTTGAGGAACACTACCGATATCAATAGATAAATAATCAAAACTAATCGGGGGATGTTCTTCACAAATAATCTGTTTATTTTTTAAGTCTAAATTAATAACAGTATCTAGATAAAAAGTAGCTTGAGCAAAATGAGCTAAACTTCGTAAATCAATATGGGTTTCCTCAAAATCATAAAAACCAGCCACTTGACCCGGTAACATACCCGAATAAGGAGTATGGGTTCTATCAGTAATTAGGGTTAAACGTACCCCAGGAATTGGGTTCATTCCCCATAGTTTTAGAACAATAGCATGACTATGACCCCCACCAATTAAAACCAAATTATCCGTCAATTGTGTTAGATTAGATTTCATGAGAAACTAATGATTTATAACCACCTACTTATTTTATTTTAATCAATTCAGGAGATAAAAGTGTTAAAAATTATTATGATATTAGGCTTAATAATAATGAATTGGGCTATGATGATACCATCGGCTCAAGCTGAGTTTTGTCGTCAAATTAATGGTCATCGAGTGTGTATTGTTAAGATCAAACGCAGTGCTAAGAATTATTGGGAATATCGTGCTGCGGTTAAAATTGATCAAGAAACAAGACCTATCGAAATTTATGATTGTCGTCAACGTCATCGTATTACTCAAGAGGGTAATATTATTCCCTTTAAATCGGATGGAGTGGGTAAGTTAATTTGTCGTGTTTTAAATCGGTAAATTCTTTATTTCTGATTGAAGTATAATATTTTCAAGTATTAACTCCCAACTCATAATGACATATCGTATTGTGATTGAACCAAAACAAAAACAGGGGGATATAATTCACCTAACCTCTGAACAAAGACATTACTTGAAAAATGTTTTGCGGTTAAAACAAGACAGTCAATTTATTGTTCTCGATGGTCAAAATCATACCTATGTTGTTCAACTAAATAACGATAACGGTCAAATTATCGAATCTTTAAATGAACAAAGGGAATTACCTATTACTGTGACTTTAATGATAGCTTTACCGAAAGGAAAAGGGTTTGATGAGGTTATTCGGAGTTGTACAGAATTAGGTGTTAATACTATCATTCCTATTATTAGTCAACGCACTGTATTAAAACCTAGTCCTCATAAATTAGAACGTTGGCGTAAAATTGTTAAAGAAGCAACAGAACAATCAGAAAGACAAGTTGTTCCCATAATTAGGGAACCAATTTCTTTTTCAGACGCATTAAAAAACACAAAATCAACTAATCAAAATAATTATATTTGTGTAGCACGAAAAGAAGCAAAGCATTTACTTAGTTATCTACTCGAAGAAACAAAAAATTCTATTACCATTGCTATAGGATGTGAAGGAGGTTGGACAGAGCAAGAAATAAATGAAGCGGTGACTTTCGGGTTTATTCCTGTTAACCTTGGTTCAAGAATTCTTCGCGCTGTTACCGCACCTTTGGTATGTTTATCCTTAATTGCTTCTGTTCTAGAAAAGTCTCATATAGAAGAGTAAAAAAAACAATCATTTTTTAGATTCTAATTATTTTTGATTTGACCATTTAATTAGTCTTATCCAATGTTGAAAACGATGAGCAATTTCTGAATAAGGAATTAGGGTTTGAGATACAGCATTGAGAGGAGTAGGTTGAATTAGATTAGGAAGCTTTTCATTTAATTTGCTTCGCAATAATATCATACTATTAAATAATATCATCAGCCAATTAGTACGAGGGGAAAGATAAGCATTTAAGTCCGTAATTGCATGACCTTCTTTAACTTGCTTTTCTGAATATTTCGGTAAAACAATATCAAGATTATTATTTTCTTCTTGAAGTAATTGATTGAGTACCCAAACATCATTAAAAGCTGCTTGACACCCTTGGCCTAAACGAGATGACATTGCATGTGCAGCATCCCCTACCAACACAACTTTTCCTTCTCTATCATGATAACGATTACATTTGGTTTGTATCACAGAAGAAGGACGTTTTGTAATAAATTGTTCAGCTTGTTCATTAGTCAATTGTAATCCGGGTAACAAAACATCTTTTACTATTCTTTGAAATTCATTTGCATTAGTAATTTCTGGTGGATTTTGATTTAATTTTGATGAAGTTTTATCCCAAAAAATTAATAAACAAATCTGATTATTAACTTCAGGAAGAGCAGCACCTACAATATAGGTTGAATTCTCTATTTGTCTAAATCCATAGCTAGTTTCTGGTTCCATAAAGTCAGGTTTAGGAAGGTGTAAAACTTTCCAATTAGTGTTAAAATAGGACTGTTCAAAATGAAATCCAGGTTGAGACATCAAGGATTTTTTGACGACTGAATTGGCTCCATCCGCACCCACTAATAAATCATAAGATTCTTCAATTAAACGATTATCTTTAGACTTTAAAATTATCGTCTTTTTTCTAAAGTTAGTATCAAGACAAGTTGCGTTAAAAACAATTTTAATATTTTTATTACTACATTTTTCTAATTCTTCTAATAAGGTAATGCATAAATCATTGCGATTGATTAAAAGGTTACAATCTTCAGGATTTTGATAACGACTAAATGTTTGCCATGTTTCTTTTTTCTGGGAATAAAAACCTGATTTACGCACAGGAATTCCTCGATTTTTAATTGCTTCCCACAATCCATTAATTTGTTTTAATATAGTTTGTCCTCGATGACCAATTCCAATCACAAAAGCTCTTTTTTTATTGTCAAGGAATCTAGGATCATTTCTTTTTTCATAAATATAAATCTCGTAATCATTGCTACGAGATAATAAACAATGTGCAAGCAAAAGTCCCGCAGGACCAGCCCCCATAATCACAACTTTTATGGCCATACCTATCTTTTAACTTATCAGTTTACTAGCTACCCAGTCATTATATAACTTATCCATCAATAAATCGGATTTTGTTATTAGATTTTTAAGCTTTTTTTTATAATTTTATATTGATTTTTATTAAGCAAAAAATAAAAAAGAATAGAACATAAAAATTTATATGCTACTATAAGAATAAATGATCAATTTTTCCCATGTTATTACATCCTGCTAACTTTCTTTACTGGGTTTTAATTGGCGTTGGCGTTGCTTTTTTTCTTCTCATTATTATTTCTGGTGGCGGAGATGAAGGAGGTGAGCTTGACAGCGATATCGACATTAATATTGATAGTAATGGTTTCAACTTAGAGGCCGATGTAGAAGCAGATGTGGACGCTGATATGGGTGGAGAGGGAGATGATGTCAATCCTTTTCAGATATTAACTTGGTTTGGATTAGGAAAAGCCCCTTTAATGATTTTGTTGGGCATTGATTTTAGTGCTTGGGGAGTAGCTGGTTGGACATTAAATACCCTATTCGGGAGTCTTACTGGTACTATTCCTAATCAGTTTTTTGGGTTAGGAGGTTTAGTCTTTTTTGTTTCGTTATTTATCGGTTTATGGACAGGAAAACTATTATCTAATCCCATCGGACAGATATTTTCTTCCTTTGGAGAAGATGTCAAAAGTGAACGTTTAATTGGCTGTGTGGGAACTGTAACCTCAAAAACAATTCCTTATTTAATCGAAGGAAAAATAGGACAAGCTGATGTCTATGATACCGCCGGTAATTTAGTCACCATTAGTATTAGTTTACCCCATTGGGCTGATGTTATTCCTCATCATGGGCAAGAAATTTTAATTATTGATCGCCAGGAACATAGTTATATCGGAATTAGTAAAGATAGTTCTGATGAAGATAAATGGATTAATCAAACAAACTTACCTAAAGATTGCTAAAAAGAGGTAGAAAAATGAATACTAAATTTGAGTTACAATTGATCCAATCCTTACCCAAAATAAACCTTGATGCTGCTTTCTTTGCTTTAGATGAAATCGATTTATTTGAGCAAGAAAAAAATCAATTAAGAATCTCCCTTAATAAACCTATTTTTGAAGAAGTATTACCTGCTAATTCGCCTTACATCGGGCAAGTGGGAAGCACCCTAAATAGTTTCCCATTTGTGGGAATTTTAGGAAGTATTGGTATTCTGTTATTCCTTTTATTATTAAGCGTTTGGCTGTACACTAGATTTTATGTTATTGCCCCTAATAATGAGGCTTTAGTGAGAACAGGTGGTGTCTTTAAAAAGAGCAAAACTGTTATTTTAAACGGGGGTTGTATCGTCATTCCTGGGTTCCATGAAATCACCCGCGTCCCGTTAAGAGAAATCTCTATTGATGTGGTGCGTTCCGATAAATTAGCGGTGAGGACTCAAGACTATTTACGAGCCAATATGAGAGTCACATTTTATATTTGTATTGCTCAAGAAGAAAAGGACATTTTAGCAGCAGCAGCAAGGTTATCAAAGCAAGGAAAAATATCAGAAAACGATATCAAAGATGCCATCGAAAAACGGGCAGATGATGCCATTCGAGCAGCAGCGAAAAAGAAAAAAATAGCCGAAATAGACTCAGATAAATTAGGGTTTGCTGAAGCCGTATTAAACCTGATTCAACAAGACCTTAAAAAAGTTGGGTTAACCCTGAATAATATTGCTATTTCTGAGATTGAAGAAAGCGATACTTACGATGAAAATAACTTTTTTGATGCTCAAGGGGTAAGACTCAGAACTGAAACCATACAAAAATCAATCCAACAAAAAAGAGAGGTAGAACTCGAAACGCAAGTGGCCATTGAACAACGGGAACTAGAAGCGGAAAAACAAACCCTAGAAATTATTAGGCAAAAAGAAGATGCTAACTTAACCCAACAAAAAGATGTAGAATTTTTACGAGCGCAACAGCAAAGGGAAATTCAAGAAACGAAAGATAAAGAAGCAGCAAAAATTCAGAAAAACCAAATTCTACAAGAACAAGAAGTAGAAGAAGAAAAAATTTCCAAAGAATTGATTATCCAACAAAAACGGATTAGTGTTAACATCGAACTCGAAGAACAAAATAAACAATTAAAAGTTACTCAAACCCTGCAACAACAAGAAACCGAAGTAGCAGAAATTAACCGCAAAAAAATGATTCAAGCATCCCAACTTCAGGCGCAAGCTGAAGTAGCAGCAGCCGAACAACAATCAAAAATTGCTCAACAACAGGCGGCTATTGCTATTGCCAATAAAGAGAAAGAACGGTTCGACTCAGAAGCAGAAAAAGCCCAAGCAGAAGCTGCCGTTATTACCGCCCAAGAAGTAGAAAAAGCCCAACGAGAACAACAGTTAGTGGTTATTTCTGCCGAACAAGAAGCCCAAAAAATTCGCATTTCTGAGCAAAACGTCGTAGAAATTGACGTATTCCGCCGTCGTCGTCAAGCAGAAATAGCCCGTCAAGCTGCCGAGTTAGAAGCGGAGTCTATTCGCACCTTAGCGGATGCCAATAAGTATAAAATGTTGGCTGAAGCCGAAAGTAAACAAGCTCTCATTGAAGCTGAAAATGCCCTGAGTAACGCAAACAGGACGGCTGACCTCATAAAAGACCTCTGGCCAGAATTAGCCCCCCAATTACCCAGTATTATTGGCTCATTAGCCCCACAACCTGGGGTGTTAGGAGATGCCAAAATTTATGCCTTTCCAGGGTTAAACGGTAATAATGGCAATGGAACCGGAGATATTAGTAAATTAATGTTATCAACCAGTGGTTTAACCTTGATGAATTCTTTATTAGATGAAGGAAAATTAGGCACATTTATTAAGCAAATTAAAACCGCTTTAAATGCCGAGGAAACAGGAGAAAATAAGGAAGAAAAAAAGACTAATGTTTCTAAATCTTCATCTATAGTAACCCCTCAAGAACAAACTATTTCCACAGAAGAACAAGAAGAAGATAACTTATCTTTTCTCAATGATTTCCCTCAAGAATCCTAAAAAAGTCGGGTGGGTTAGACAGCTATATGTTAGTGAGAAAATTAGCAGTAGGATTTAACACTGTTAAATCCCTACAAGGTGATATTTGTAGGGACATAATATTATTATGTCCTCATTGGTTCTCATATATCATTCCTGATTGCTATAAGAGAAATGTAACAATCCGTCGTAACCCACCATTTTAGTCCCAATAATCCACTCCTTATTCTTGTTATCCTATCAAATAAGTTTGGCATTATGTAGTAAACTAACAATATCATATTCATACCAGGACACTCTTAAATGATTGCACAATCTACACCTAAAAAACAGATTATTTCTTTAGATAACTATCGTAAATTAGAAGAAATTTCAGAATTCAAACATGAATATCATGATGGAGTTATTATTCCTATGACTGGTGGAACAATTAATCATAATAGAATTATTCGTAATCTTATTTATTTATTAGTAAATGCGAATAAAAATAAAACTTACGAAGCATTTTCTAGTGATCTTAGAGTTTGGATACCTGAATATAAAAGAGGGGTTTATCCTGATGTAATCGTGATTTTAGGAGATGCTATTTTTAACGAAAACCGACAAGATGAAATTATTAATCCCTGTCTTATTTGTGAGGTTTTATCTCCATCAACTTCAAGTTATGATCGAGGGGATAAATTTTTATATTATCGTTCTATCCCTTATTTGAAAGAATACGTTTTAATCGATCAATCAAATTATTTTATTGAACATTATACCAAAACAGAAAATGAACAATGGTTATTACAAGAGTATCATAATAAAGAAGATGTTATTAAATTCAATTCTATTAACGTTGAGGTTAAAATTAGTGAGATTTATGAAAATATTTCTATCAGAAAAGATCAATAATAGAAGATTGTTGAATCAATTATTGATCTCCTCGAAATGATCATCTATTCATAATAATGCTCGAACTTATAAATTAAACTCTTCTAACGCAGGATGAAAGTTACTATTTTCGTGAGTAGGACGACTTAATTTTATTAAAGCAAATCTTTGTAATGGTTTCAGGTTTTTCCACTGTTCTAGAGTAATTTCTTTATTAAACTCTGCTGCTTTTTCTTGAATTTCTACAGGAATATAATTACTATCTAACCAGGGAGGATTATCATCAATGGGTAAATTTTTAGCAGGATTTCCTGTTTTTTCAGTGATTAAAGTTTGCACAAAATTGTGATACAGTTGTGCTTCTTCTGGGGTTTCACAAGCCATATTGATTAAGACTTTTTTTTCTTCAGAGGTGAATTGATTCCAGTGCATTAATTTCAGTTTGACCCCACAAGTATCTAACTTGAGACGGACAATCATCGGGATACAACGTAAAGACTCAACAAATTCTTGCTCAAATTGAAAAAAATGATCCATAATAATTAATATTTACAATGTGTAACAGTCAAACTAAAATATAACTCGCTGGTTATCAATATATTCCTGTGGCTAATTCTAACGTTTCTGATTCTCTTTTGCGTACCCCTTTATACGATCTCATTGTTCAGCAGAAAGCTAAAATGACAGCGTTTTCTGGTTGGGAAATGCCGGTACAGTTTACGGGTTTGAAACTGGAGCATAATGCGGTAAGAAATGACGTGGGGATGTTTGATATTTCCCACATGGGTAAGTTTACTTTAGAAGGGCAAGGGTTAATCTCTATGTTACAGTCCTTAGTCCCTTCCGATTTAAGTCGCTTAACCCCTGGGAAAGCTCAATATACCGTCTTGTTAAACCCCGATGGTGGCATTATTGATGATATTATCGTTTACTGTCAAGGGGAAGAAAAAGCGGTTATTATTGTCAATGCAGGGACGAAAGATAAGGATAAAAAGTGGATATTGTCGAATTTAGGGTCAACTACGCTTAATTTTACCGATTTATCCTCACAAAAGGTCTTATTAGCCATACAAGGTCCCCAAACTGTAGAAACATTACAGCCTCTGGTTGACTCAGATTTAGCGCAACTATGCTTCTTCGGCCATACAGAAACAGAGGTACTGGGATACCCTGCCTTTATTGCTCGCACCGGATACACTGGAGAAGATGGGTTTGAGGTCATGATCGATCCTGAGGGGGGACAAGACTTATGGCGATCGCTACTTAACGCTGGAGTCACCCCTTGCGGGTTAGGGGCTAGAGATACCCTACGGTTAGAAGCAGCCATGTCTTTATATAGCCAAGATATTGATGATCATACCACTCCCCTAGAAGCTGGTTTAAAATGGTTAGTACATTTGGACGGTAAGGGGGAGTTTATCGGTCGACAGGTATTAGAAAAACAAGCAGAAGAAGGGGTTAAACGCCGTTTGGTGGGGTTAGAAATGGAAGGAAAGGGGATTGCCCGTCATGGCTATTCGGTGGCTTCTGAGGGCAAAATTGTGGGGGAAATCACCAGTGGAACCCTCGGCCCTACCGTGGGAAAAGCGATCGCCTTAGCTTATGTTCCCACAGAGTTAAGCAAAATAGGAACCACCCTTGAGGTAGAGATTAGGGGAAAATTTTACCGGGCTAAAGTGGTTAAAAAGCCTTTTTATAAGTCGCAAAATCGTTAATTTAGGGAACTCCGAAGCGGGGAATAGGGAACAGAAATTTTTAGATTATTATCTTAAGATAAGTGGATTCTATTTCTAATTCATTCATTATGAAAATTCCCCGTTTATTATGGCTAATATTTGGTATTAGCAGTTTAATTTTATTTTTCTGTGCCAGTTTCCGTCATTGGTTATTTCAATCCAATGCGTTAGATTTAGGTTGGTTTGATCAATCTCTTTATTTAATTAGTCAAGGAAAGTCTCCCATTGTTTCTTTTTCTGAGGATCATATTTTGGGGGATCATGCTGCTTTTATTTTTTATCCTTTGTCCTTATTTTATGTTATTTATCCCAATGTTCATTGGTTATTTTTAGTTCAAGCGATCGCTTTATCTTCTTCTATTTTACCTTTATATTTGTTGGCTAAACAAGCCGATTTAAAAGATAATTTAGCTTTAACAATAGTTGGTGTTTATTTACTCTATCCTTTGATTTTTAATGTCAATTTATTTGATTTTCATTCAGAAGTAATTGCTTTACCTGCTATATTTTGGGCAGTATTAGCAGCAAGATCAAAGAAATTTTTACAGTTTTTTGTTGCTATTATTTTAATTTTGAGTTGTAAAGCAGTTTTATCCTTAACCGTTGCAGCGATGGGAGTCTGGTTATTATTATTTGAAAATAGAAAAAAGTATGGATTCATATCTTTATTTTTAGGCGTATTTTGGTTTATTATTACCACACAATTAATTATCCCTCAATTTAGTGGAGATGAAGTAGCAGCAGTGGGACGTTATTCTTTTTTAGGAGACTCAGTAATAGAGATTATAACTAATTTAATCTTACAACCTAATCTTATATTAAGTCGTCTTTTCACCTTAGCCAATCTAGAATATATAATCTTATTATTTATTCCTATTATTTGGGGTTTATCCCCTCGCTTTCTTAACCCTTTAGTCGCTGCAATTCCCCCATTAAGTTTAAATTTACTAACTGATTATCAACCACAAAAAGATTTAGTTCATCAATATTCTATTGCTATTTTACCCTTTTTATTATTATCAGTTATTGCTACTTTATCCACAAATAAAAGCTTGATTGGTCAACCGAAATATATAATATTATGGTCATTAGTTGCTTTTTTAGTCTTAGGAAAGTATGGTTATTTTACCTCTCGATATTTAGAACAATTTGAAACAGTACCAGCCATGAGAGAAGCAGTTAAATTAGTTCCTGCTGAAGCTAAAGTTTTAACCTCCCCACAAATCTCTCCCCATTTAACCCATCGTACTGTGATTAAATTAGCCATAAAAGATCGAGAACCGATTGATATAAAAGAGTTTGATTATATATTACTCAATACTCGTTATGCAGGTTGGGAAAATTCACAAGACACTGTTAATAATTTGGTTAAAAAACTACAAAATAAATCCGAATTTAAACAAAAATTTTACAAAAATTATGTTATTTTATTTAGTAAAAAATAGCAATAAAAAATTCGTGATCGCTCTTCCTTTTGAATTGTAGTCACATTTCCTACCCATCAATTAATACTATTAATACCATAGATAAAAAAACATTATCTATGTATGCTTCTATACCTAAAATAAGGGGTTGCTTTTTTATCAAAGTATGTTAAATTCTAGAATAATAAAATATTAATTTTTGTAAAAATCATGGACGAATTACTATTAGAACCTATCCAACCCATCGAACCCATTGAACCTATTTTCATCCCTTTTCCTTATCACTATATAGTAGGAACTTCTGGGGATGATACCCTAACCGGAACATCCAAAAATGATCGTATTGAGGGGTTCGATGGCGATGATACCATCATTGGTTTAGGTGGAAACGATACCCTTATAGGTGGAAACGGTGATGATAATATAAGTGGAGGAGATGGAAATGATTTTCTCTATGGTGATGGAGGGAATGACTTTATCACAGGTGGAAATGGAGATGACACCTTTTATGGTAGTAAAGGGAACGACACTTTTGAAGGACAAGCAGGAAAAGACACCGCAAATTATAGTTCTTTAGGACAATCTATCACCCTTTTACCCACAGGAATCGTTCAAAAAGGTGGTGGTTTTGGAAGCGATACTTTAGTGGAAGTTGAAAGAATTATTGCTGATGCTTCTGCTAGTAAGAATACCATTGATACTTCTAGTGCAAGTGCGCCGGTTTCTATCAATGTTAATTTAGAAAAGCAAACCTTAATTGTTAATAATATTCCTGGTGTTGGTACTTTAACTCGAACAGTTATTAACTTTGATGATGTCAAAGGAACGAATCAAAACGATACCATTACTGGGGATAGTCAGGATAATCATTTATTTGGTAATGGAGGGAGTGATACCTTTTTTGGAACAAAAGGAAATGACCTAGTTGACGGTGGGTCCGGTAGTGATACCGTTGATTATAGTAATTTAGGACAATCCATTACCCTTTTACCCACAGGAACCGTTCAAAAAGGTGGTGGTGTAGGAACCGATCAATTAGTGTTAGTTGACACCATTATTGCTGATGCTTCTGTTAGCAATAATACGATTGATACGTCTACTGCTGGAAGTCCTGTTTCTATTGATGTTAATCTTCACGGTAATACACTGACGGTTAACAATATTCCTTTTGTTGGTTCTTTAACTCGAAAAGTTGCCAATTTTGATAATGTTAGAGGGACGAATCAATCTGATAGTATTATTGGCGATAATCAAAGAAATAGTCTGTATGGCAACGGAGGAAATGACTTTATTGATGGCAAAGGGGGAAATGATTATCTAGAAGGAGGAACAGGAAACGATAATATTTTGGGAGGAGATGGGAATGATACTTTAGTTGGTGTTGATCCTAACAGTAAAAAACCAGGATTTAACGAAGTCGATGTTTTATTGGGAGGTTCTGGTAAAGATACCTTCTGGTTAGGAGATGCTGGTAACCCCTTTATTTATGGTGATGCCACACCTTACTATGTAGGGAATGGTAGTTTTGATTATGCACTAATTACTGATTTTGAAACCGGAATTGATCGAATTCAATTAGCCGGTAATAAGAGCGATTATTTATTCCAAGGATCTGAGATTTATTATCAAGGGACTGATTTAATTGCCCGAGTAAATGGGACAGGATATAAACACAGTGATTTATCCTTTGTTGATGGTTTGAAGTTTGATGAACCCATTGACCCAATTCCTTTATCTAGTCCCGATCTTGCTCTTGCTTAATGCTTGAATTTTAGAGAATATTTTTATAATATTAGGGGATAAAGTAGAGAGTCTTTTAGACCAACTTCTCCACCTTATCCCCTGATTTTTTTGCCATCATCGTTTTTACAATTTCACAAAAAAGAATCTTGAACCATTACCTCCATAGGAGTTCCTGTTCCTGGGGGGGGATAAATTCTAATTTTCGCCGTATTACTTAACGTTTGTAAACTATCAGCCAATAAAGGAATTGATTGTAACACTTGCCAATTTAAGTTATTATTAGGGCAAATAACCACTAACGTTAATCCTTTACTTCTAATAGTAACATCCCATCCACATTGCTTTAGTAAATTTTGTGTCAGGGTGTCACAGTTATTATAGAATATCTCTCCAGTCACTTCTTCTAATTCCCAAGAAAGTTCACGGTAACTGGGATCTAAAGAAGGTAAATCATCAGGGGGTAAACAGGGTTTAGTCATGATTAATACTCTCAGTGATTAATACAATTGGGTTATTTATAATAATTGAAAAAATCTGACCAACAAACAAGACTTAATAACTTAATTCAACCTCATTAATTTCTCGGTTATCTATCCAATCTAGAACTTCATCTAATTGATGTAAATCAATTAATCCGTATTGCCACAGCACCATCGGAAGAGAACCCATAGAAGCTTCTGTAAACTTAACCGCCATTTTCAAAGCATCAGCAGGAATGGCTAGTTTATGGCGTAAGTATTCGAGGAGTGGAGTTTGTAAGTCGTTGGTCATGATTGTTTCTCTTACTATTAATCATCTAGTCTTTTTCAATTTTCTAGTCTTGATTGTAGGTAAATAATTCTCTGAGTACAGCCGAAAAAACACGGCATTACTTACGGATATATTTTAAGTATCCGTAGTGTCACTCACTAACCGTGTCTGATGGGAGTGTTCTTCGACCCCTACAAAGACTGCTCGGTTAAGCTCGAAACCTTCCAATGGAGGGAGCAGAGGAAGAAGTCCCATTTTCTCCCCCTGCATCCCCTGTTCCCCCTGCTTGTCTGAGCAGACAAATTTCCTTAACCGAGCAGTATTGATTCCCCTACTGGTTTCTTATGGCTAAATCTGACAATTTATCGGGGCATTAGCTTAAAATAAATACAACAATATGTAAACTTTCGTAACTGAAGTACCAGGTTTGACTAACCGCATGATCTCAACAACCTCTTTCTTTTCCCCTGTAGAAGACGATTTACGTCTGTTGACGGACAACCTTAAACGCTTAGTTGGAGCGCGTCATCCCATTCTTGGAGCAGCAGCCGAACACTTATTTGATGCTGGCGGTAAACGCATTCGTCCAGCTATTGTATTATTAGTATCACGGGCTACTATGCTAGACCGAGAGATTACTGCCCGTCATCGTAGACTAGCAGAAATTACTGAAATGATTCACACGGCTAGTTTAGTCCATGATGATGTGGTAGATGAAGCTGCTTTACGGCGTAATGTACCAACGGTTAACAGTTTGTTTGATAACCGTATTGCTGTCTTAGCCGGAGATTTTCTCTTTGCTCAATCTTCTTGGTATTTAGCCAATCTTGATAATTTACAAGTGGTTAAGTTGCTCTCAGAAGTTATTCGTGACTTTGCCGAAGGTGAAATTTTTCAAGGCATTAATCGCTTTGATACCAGTTTAACTCTAGAGGCTTACTTAGACAAAAGCTATTATAAAACAGCTTCTTTAGTAGCGAATAGTGCTAAATCGGCTGCCATTTTAAGCGATGCTTCTTCTGAGGTGATTGATAGTCTTTATAACTATGGAAAATATTTGGGATTAGCCTTTCAAATTGTGGACGATATCCTAGATTTTACCTCACCCACAGAAGTCTTAGGCAAGCCAGCCGGTTCTGACTTAATCAGTGGTAATATTACCGCTCCTGCTTTATTTGCTATGGAAGAAAAGCCCTATTTAGAAACCTTAATTGAACGAGAGTTCAGTGAAGAAGGGGATAAAGAAAAAGCTTTATCTATTGTCATTGAAAGTGAGGGGATTGAGCGCTCGCGCGAGTTGGCTTCTTACCATGCACAACTAGCCCTTAAACAAATAGATTGTCTCAAACCTTCTCAATATTCCCAGTCTTTAACTGATCTGATTGACTATGTTTTGAGTCGTCTTTATTAACGGTTGATCTATCTATTACTTGTTCCTGCAAGTATTCTTGTTTAAAAACTGTTTTGAAAAAATTAGGTTAATTAATAACTTTTTTAACCGTTACCTTGTCATGGGTTGAGGGTGTTTGCTATTTTAAAAGGATTAGCAATTATTTACTGAATCTCTTTTAAATTATCGTGTCTTACGCCCTTGACTTTGGTACCAGTAATACAGTGATTACCCGTGTCAACCCAGTGACACAAAAATCGGAAATCATTAAACTTCCAGGGTTATCTCAACAAATCGAGAATAATCCGCCTTTAATTCCTAGTTTGATTTATGTTGAAAATGCCCATCAGACTAATGTTCTAGTGGGTCAGACTGTTCGCGATCGCGGTTTAGATTTATCGAATAATCCACGATTTTTTAGACAATTTAAACGGGGAATTGGAACCAATATTCAAGGATTTTTACCAGAGTTAGATGGCATAAATGTTACTTTTGAAAAAGCAGGAGAATTGTTTTTAAATACTGTTATCGAACAGTTAAAAAATGAGGCAATTAATGGTATCGAATCCTTGGTTTTAACCGTTCCTGTGGATAGTTTTGAAACTTACCGTCACTGGTTGAGTAAGGTTTGTCAGGGGTGGAATATTAACCAAGTTAGACTATTAGATGAACCCACGGCTGCTGCTTTAGGATATGGAACAACAGAAGAGGAATTATTGTTAGTTTTAGATTTTGGTGGGGGAACAGTTGATTTATCTTTGGTAAAATTAGGGGCAGAAAATATACAGAAAAATCAAGGGTTTATTTTAAAATGGGGGCAAAAGTTTCTGGGAGAAAGTAAAAGCCAAAAGCCTAAAATTGCTCGTGTTTTAGCCAAAGCTGGCTCTAATTTAGGCGGTTCTGATATTGATAACTGGTTGATAAATTATTTCGCTAAAACACAAGATGTACCTGTTTCTTCTTTAACAGTAAGGTTAGCAGAAAAATTGAAAATAAAATTATCTTCTCAAACAAAAGCAACCGAAGTTTATTTTAATGATGAAACTTTAGATAGTTATGAATTAGGGTTAGATAGAGATGGGTTTGAAAGTATTTTAAAAGAAGAACAGTTTTTTGATAAATTAGATGAACTAATGACCCAAGTTTTGCAACAAGCAAGACGGAATGGTATTGAAAAAAACGATATTGATGGTATCTTATTAGTAGGAGGAACGGTACAAATTCCTGCCGTACAAACTTGGGTTAAACAATACTTTGATGAAGACAAAATTAAATGCGATCGCCCATTTTCTGCGATTGCAGAAGGGGCGTTAAAATTAGCCCAAGGATTTGAGGTCAAGGACTTCTTATATCATAGTTATGGGGTCAGATATTGGAACCGTCGTAAAAAGTGCCACAGTTGGCATTCTATCATTAAATCGGGGCAATCTTATCCTATGAATGAACCGATAGAAATTAAGTTAGGTGCATCTATTGAAAATCAACCCAGTATAGAGTTAATTATAGGGGAATTAGGGTCAGAAACTGGGGGAACAGAAGTGTATTTTGATGGGGATAGATTAGTGACTCGTTCTTTAGGAAATGAACAAAGTAATGTACAACCGTTAAATGATAGAGACGGGGCGAGAACTTTAGCAAAATTAGAGCCTTTAGGGATGCCAGGAAGTGATAGAATTAAGTTACAATTTTGGGTCGATGAACAGCGATTTTTAAGGGTAACGGTAGAGGATTTATTGACACAAAATAGTTTGGTTGAGAATCAAGTTGTAGCAGAATTAAGTTAATATTACTATTAATTGGGGCTTAAGATTATTAAGCCCCTACGGATCTTATTTTTGTGTAAATGCTATTGTTTTGTTTGATTTACACAATTAACTTCTTATTGATTAATAGGATGAAGACAAGATTCTTTAAAGTAGTAATCACGGTTAATTTTGTAGGTAGCAAAATTAACGATTAGAGAGGTAATAGTGACTATCTGCATGATGAGATGAGGCATTTGATAATTTTTGATAAAGTCCATAATTGAATTTCTATGTTTGATTTACATTTTGAGAATAATCAATATTTCTGGGTTTGAAGAAGAATATGCTAAACAGTTCAAATTAGAAAAAGGTGCGCCAACCAAACTATTTAGGATGGTACGATGACTTATAAGATATAATGATCTTGTGTTAGCCTTGTAATGAACCAGTAGAAAGGAAAGATTCAATTTAATCATGTAAAAAAAATCAACAGTGACTGATGAAGCATTTGAAAACTTATGATGAAAGAGATTCGCTTTAGTCAACATTCTCTAGATAAATTGAAAATATTAAGCCGTCATAAAATGGTCATTACAAAAGAATTTATCATAGAGACTATAAGCAATCCTGATAAACTCGAAACTCAAGGAGATAATAAACAAATTGCACAAAAGAATCTCAATAACAGTTTAGTCTTACGAGTAGTTTATCAAGAATTTGTTGCTTTTATTTTAGTTATTACACTATATCCTGGGAGAAGAACTCGCTATGACAAAAACAACTTATAGTAAAGATATAGATGCCCTATTGATTGAAGTTTCTGACCAACCTATTGCTTATGCAGAAGAAAAAGATAATACTATTCTGCATTATTCAAAGGATGATAAGTTAGTATTAATAGAAATCCTTGACTTTCGTAAGTCTTTAACAGAAAAAGAAATTCAAGAACTTGTAGTTAAGTAGTTTATTGCTGGTGTTGTTTAACATAAATATCGACTAAATTGCGAATCATCTCTTGATAAGAAGTATTATGACGGGTTGCTTCTTGTTTAAAAAAATTAATACTTTCTTTAGTAAATTCTATTGTCACCTTTACCGTATTTTTCTTGGGTATTAACTGTTCCGGTGATGGCAAAAAATCTGCAACAATTGTAACATCACCAATGGGTTTTGCTGGATCAGGGTTTGTGTTTTTCATAAAATTTTCTCCATTTTCGCCATTGGGCTGCGCCAAAAATACGAATGATACCATTACGATAAGTAAAACGTACTGTTAAAACACGATCTTGAACTTTACCAATACAAAACCAACGTTCTTCTAAGTCACTATGTTTGGCATCATGAACGATCAAGCGATGAGTATCAAAAAAAGCATATTGAGCGGTTTCAAAATCAACGCCATGTTTAGCCTTGTTATCAGCCTCTCTTTGACTATCCCACTCAAATGTAGCATTCATAACTTGATTACCATATTAATTATACTTGAACATTAATATTTAGAAATTCAAAGACTATCAAACCCATCAGCTACAATAAAAGATAGTAGTCAAAAAATAAACAAACCCTATAAACTGTTTTACTTCTGACTTCTGACTCCTGACTTCTGACTCCTGACTTCTGACTTCTAAATTATGACCCTTACCACTCCCGTTGACTTCCAGGATAGCTTTGATATCATCGTAGTGGGTGCCGGCCATTCCGGGTGTGAAGCAGCCCTTGCAGCAGCCCGTTTAGGGTGTAGTACCCTGATGTTAACCCTCAACCTTGATCGCATTGCTTGGCAACCCTGTAACCCCGCAGTGGGGGGACCAGCAAAGTCTCAGTTAACCCACGAAGTGGATGCGTTAGGGGGGGAGATCGGCAAAATGGCCGATCGTACCTATCTACAAAAACGGGTTCTCAACTCGTCACGGGGACCGGCGGTGTGGGCGTTACGGGCGCAGACGGATAAACGGGAATATTCGGCAGTTATGAAGGAAATTGTCGAAAATCAAGAGAATTTAAGTATCCGTGAAGGCATGGTCACGGATCTGGTATTGGGGAAAAATGACGAGGTAATAGGAATACAAACCTATTTTGGTACTTGTTTCGAGGCGAAAGCCGTTATTTTGACCACCGGAACCTTTTTAGGGGGTAAGATATGGATCGGTAATAAGTCCATGGAAGCAGGAAGGGCCGGGGAGTTTGCTGCGGTGGGTTTGACGGAAACTCTTAATGACTTGGGGTTTGAGACGGGAAGACTGAAAACAGGAACCCCGGCCAGGGTCGATAAGCGATCAGTAGACTATTCTCAGTTAGAACCCCAACCCCCGGATGAGGAAGTAAGATGGTTTAGCTTTGATCCGGAGGTTTGGGTGGAACGAGAACAAATGAATTGTTACTTAACCCGAACTACTTCTAAAACTCATCAACTCATTAAAGATAACTTACATTTGTCTCCTATTTATGGCGGGTTTATTGATTCCAAAGGACCTCGTTATTGTCCATCTATTGAAGATAAAATTGTTAGGTTTGCAGACAAAGAAAGCCATCAAATTTTTATTGAACCCGAAGGAAGAGAAATTCCAGAATTATACATACAAGGGTTTTCTACTGGGTTACCCGAAAATATACAATTAGCCATGTTAAGAACCCTCCCCGGGTTAGAAAATTGCGTCATGTTACGCCCTGCTTATGCCGTTGAATATGATTTTTTGCCGGCCACGCAATGTTATCCTACGTTGATGACCAAGAAGATCCAAGGGTTATTTTGTGCTGGACAAGTTAATGGTACAACCGGTTACGAAGAAGCAGCAGCACAAGGTATTGTAGCCGGTATCAATGCGGTTAAATTTGTTAACAATGAAGAGATGATTATCTTCCCCAGAGAAGGAAGTTATCTCGGTACATTAATCGATGATTTATGTACCAAAGACCTCAGAGAACCCTATCGAATGTTAACCTCTCGGTCAGAATATCGTTTAATTTTACGGTCTGATAATGCAGATCAAAGAATGACCCCATTAGGTCGAGAAATCGGCTTAATTGATGATCGTCGTTGGGCATTATTTGAACAAAAGCAAGCTAATATTGTTGCTGAGAAAGAGCGACTTTATGAAACAAGAATTAAAGAGAGAGATGAGGCCGCCATTAACATTGTTAATGATACTCAACAGCGTATTAAAGGATCAGTAACCTTAGCTGACTTATTGCGTCGTCCTAAGTTCCATTATGCACATTTAGAACAGTATGGCTTAGGCAATAAAGAGTTAACAACTGTTGAAAAAGAAGGAGTAGAAATTGATATTAAATACTCTGGTTATTTAAAACGGCAACAAATTCAAATCGAACAAATTAGCCGACATAGTAACAAAAAATTGCCCTCAGACCTCGATTATATGGCTATAGACACCCTTTCCATGGAAGCAAGGGAAAAATTAACCAAAGTTCGTCCTTTAACCCTGGGACAAGCGTCTCGTATTGGTGGGGTAAATCCGGCCGATATTAACGCTTTATTGGTTCATTTAGAATTGCGGTCGCGTTATCAATCTGTTTAAGCTAGAATTTAGAGAATTACTGTTGATTGTTTCCTTGATTTTTGATTTTTTCAATTTCCTGTTGTAATTCTTCAATTTGCTTTTTTAAGCTTTCTGCTTCTTCATTATTATCTACTGTTACCACCTCGCTTTTCTGAGCCGTTTTATAGTTACCTTGACGAATATTTTGATACTCTTTGGAAGTAGCCCAATTTTGTAAATAATGAACCCTATCAACTGGAAAAGGATGACTTAAAAACACACCATTGCCACCATTATAAATTAGAAATTTATAGAGTTGATTTAGATCATCCTCATCTAATTCTCGATACTTTTCTGCTTGCTTTAAAAACTCATCTAAATGACATTCGTGAGCATATTTATGACTGCCTCCAGCCATTTTCATCATCATTCTAAAAATTGGTTCCATATCATCAATTACCAATAAAGCAGCCCTATCTGCTGATAATTCTGCTTTTCTTCGCCATTCATAAAAAGCAAAAATCAAACCACTACTAATAATATTACCTAATCCTAAAGTCAATTCTCCAAATAAAGAAGCCGCACCCATTGCCCAAATAGCCATTTGAATTAATAAACTATGCTCACACTTTATATGTCCTAATTCATGAGCAATTACTGTTCTTAATTCTATTTCATCAGATAAGTCTAATAAACCTGCATTTAAGACAATATAAGGTTGTTGTTTTCCCAAAGAATAAGCATTTGCGATTGGGTTTTGACTAACATAAATTAATGGTTCAGGACTAATATCTAAATCATAAACCGTTTCTCGAAAAATCCCGTATAATGTACTGTACTGACGAAGACCTACTTTAATACTATTTCCCATCAAAGAAATTTGCTGAGGCCGTTCGTAAAGATATTCCATGAAGCTAGTAGCAACAAGATCAAAACCAGGAACACTCCTTAAAGTTTGTTCAGCTTGTTTATCTAGAGGATGACGAAAGGCTTCACTGGATAGTCCAGGATAACTAGGCATTTTTTCTCTTGATTAACTTTTTAATAATTCATCATATATTGTAGCTTTTTCTAAGGTAGCGAATAGAAAAAATAACTCCATAACAAAACCACAAAAAAAGGGTTAACCAGACTGGTCAACCCCAAGCTTGGGAACGCGCGCTAAATCTTAGCTGTGAAGAACTAAATTGATATTAGCTTTGCCTAAGTTACGCTGCTTAACTTCTGCTAAGGTCTTGTTAACAGCATACTTTTGGTTGATGGAGTTGATTAACTCGGTTTGGTTGTGCTTCTTAGCAACACCCCAAAGGTCAGCAATTAAATCAAAGCTACCATCGCTATTGCGAGACCAGCCTAAATCATATTCACCATCAAGACAAGCAACGATATCAGAACGAACGCGCTGACCGTTATAACCTCTTACATCAGCATCGGTCTTCACAAAAATACCGAGATCCCGTAAGGAAGCTTTTAAGATTTCAGCATCTGTAATTTTGGTGCGCAGAGTGCTAAAGTGAGACATTTTCGATTTCCTCCAGTAGAACAGAAGTTAACAACAACAATTTAGGGTTTGTATACGCCGTCTCATAAAGACGACTGTTTGATAGGCTGCTAGCTTTTGGCTAGCCTTTACACCTGTTGGGAGCAGGTGAAAGCTTGTTAAAACTCCAATCGCTGATACTCAGCGACGGAGGCTGAAGCAGGTCGCGCTCTTTGCCTCGCCCAGTCCCGTAGGGCAGTGACCTGTTCAGTCATGGTGCGAGATAGAGGTAACGTGGACTTAATCGCAGCAATAATATCAAGCTGCGTAAACTCCCGATCTTGAGCGAAAGCCTCATACATGGCTGCAATAATGGCTTGCTCAATCTCTGCACCAGAAAATCCATCGGATACCTTAGCCAGTTGCTCAATATCGAAGCGAGAAGTATCTGAGCGACGCTTACTAAGGTGAATGTTGAAAATAGCTTGACGTTCATCTAAATCTGGTAAATCTACAAAGAAGATTTCGTCAAATCTTCCTTTGCGTAAAAATTCTCCTGGTAGCCGTTCTACACGGTTGGCTGTAGCCATAACAAATACCGGTGAAGTTTTCTCCTGCATCCAGGTCAGAAAAGAACCAAAAATTCTACTGGAGGTTCCCCCATCGGAATCAGCAGACCCTGCACCGCCAGCAAATGCCTTATCTAACTCATCAATGAAGAGGATGGCAGGGGAAATGGATTCTGCAGTTTTTAGGGCGTTTCTTAAGTTAGCTTCTGAACGACCGACAGCCGAATCATAGACTCTACCTAAGTCTAACCGAAGCAGAGGTAAGCCCCACAAGCGAGAGGTGGTTTTAGCAATGAGGGATTTTCCGCATCCTGGAACACCCAAAATCAACATCCCTTTAGGTTGGGGTAAGCCATATTCTCTGGCTCTCTCTGTAAAAGCTCCTGATCGTTGTTTGAGCCATTTTTTTAACTCTTCTAATCCCCCCACCGAATTGATGGTTTCATCTTCCTCAATGTAGTCTAAAACACCATTACGACGAATCTGTTGCTTTTTCTCCGACAAAACGATATTAACTTCCTCTTCTGTCAGACGACCAGCTTTGACGTAGGCTTTGCGATAAACCTTTTCTGCCTCATCCTTGGTGAGTCCTAGGGTGGCCTTGAGTAACTTCTCACGAGCCTCTGTGGTAATGCGACTACTTCTAGTTTGCTCGAGTTGTCGTGATAAAACTTGATTGAGTTCCTTGAGGTCTGGGAAAGGAAAATCGAGAACAACGATGTCTTTCTCTAGTTCGATAGGAATCTGTTGCAGGGGAGAGATTAGAATAATCGTCTTCTCTGTTCCCCGTAAGCTAATGATTGCATCCCGTAAAGAACGGGTAACATTGGCATCAGTAATAAAGGGGTGCAAATCTTTGAAAATAAAAATCCCTGCTTCCTTTTCACGAATTACCCAACTGATAGCCGGTTCGGCATGAACGGTGTTATGTTGAGTTGTATTTCCTGGCTGTCCGTATTCAACCATTCCGTGGGTCACAGTCCAAGAAAAAACGCGCCGATGCTTACTATATTCTTGGGCGATTCTAGCGATCGCTTGCTCCGCCCTTTGTTCTTCTGAGGTAACAAGATATATTAAAGGATACTGAGCTTGTATTAGTATGTTTAGCTCTTCTTTCATGACATCGACCTAAGATAATGGTTGAACAGTTAAGCGGCTTAGCAGGGAACTAAGGCTTCTTCCCCAGAACTTTCGGTATTGCTCGACACCGTTTCCCTAATCTCAAGGGTGAAATCATCTGTAATGACACTTGGTTGATTTTTGAGTGAAACCATCTGTCCATCCCGCATGACCATCGCGGCTTCGCACTCTGGACAAACATGGACTTGATGGGTTTTGCCGTAGGCGGCATCTTCTACCTCTTGTACCTTATCCGGATATCTGAGATAAAAGTCCACTGCCCTCTCAACTAAGGCTGACATCGAGTCTTCATCAATGGCAGCTCTGATTTTGAGTTGCCGATGAATTCCAGGGGGGAGATATAGTGTGACTTTTTGCTTGTCTTGCATATCACTCTAGCTGAGGTTACCCGGGTATGTGTCATTACTCTAACGAGTTTTTCCAAGGCTGTCAAGCTGTTAAGCCAGTATGACAGCACCATTGTAATATTACTTAACAAATTCACTTATTCCAGTCACATTTAACCACTTGTCTGTGTGTAACTAGACGACTTGATAATGTGGCGAACTCGATAAATAGGGCGTTTTTGTGATTCGTGATAAGTTCTCATGATTAATTCCGCCAGTAATCCAGAAATCAATAATTGGATACCAGTGAGGATTAAAAGTACTGCGAGGATTAGTAGAGGACGATGACCAATGCTCAATCCTAAAATAAGTTTCAGAAACGTTAGATAAGTTCCCATTATTAGTCCTGTCATCAACAAAATCAAGCCACCCAATCCAAAAATGTGCATGGGACGAGTCAGAAATTTCTTTAAGAAAAAGATAGTCAGTAAGTCCATGACCACTCGAAAGGTTCTTCCTAAACCATATTTACTGTGTCCATAACGACGAGCATGATGACGAACCGGAATTTCGGTAATTTTGGCTCCTTCAATATAAGCAAGAGCCGGCAAAAAGCGATGCAGTTCACCATAGAGATTCATATCTGAGAGAACTTCTCGACGGTAAGCCTTCAGTGAACATCCATAATCATGTAATTTAACGCCAGTAACTCTACCAATAATCCAGTTAGCAATTTTAGAAGGAAGGAGTCGTGTTAAACGGTTATCTTGGCGATGCTTGCGCCAGCCACTCACGAGATCATAACCTTCTTCGAGCTTACCCACTAGCTCAGGAATATCTTCAGGATCATTTTGTAGATCACCATCTAAAGTAATAATAATTTTTCCTTGAGCATATTCAAATCCGGCTGCCATTGCTGGCGTTTGACCATAGTTTCGACGAAAAATAATGGCAACTAAATCATTGCGACTTTTAGCCAATTCCTCGAGTAACTCAGCAGAGCCATCTTGAGAACCATCATCGACGCAAATAATTTCGTACGATAGTTGATTTTTTCTGAGAACATTGGCAATTGTTTCAACTAATACAGGTAAACTTTCAACTTCATTAAAGATAGGAACAATCACAGAAAGATAAACTTCACTATAGTTTTGATTATCTTTGTGGGGGAGTAAGGTTAAGGTTTCGTTCATCACTCGTATTAGTTTTTCTTAAAAATTTTGTTGATAATGTAACATAAAATTGAAACACAATTAAGTTAATCATCAAAATTGATAATGCTTAGGGACAGCGACCCTTATTGAATTAATTAAATGTCTGGCGTTATTAAAGATACAGTACACTGACCAAATTTTTCATAGTTTTTGATGTTTTGATACTTTTCTTGAAGCATTTGGCAGAATAGTTTAGAGCTATTAGGGTAGACCACCCACATACGGGATTCAAGGGGTGGTAGGCTGTTGAGCCATTCTTTTATATTGGCTTCGTCAAACTTATATTGAAAAACCCCTTCCTTTGTGATGATAGAAGCCGAGCCACGATGATAATGTTCTAGGGGTTTAGACGTTCCGTGAATAATAGACCAAATAATTACATCTCCTGGTTTTTCCTCTTCATTGATAAGTTGAGCAACCCCTCGATAAAAATCTCCACGGGCCCCCGTATAGCGCGATTGAGAACTATAGTAATGACTCAATCCGGTACTAACGGCGATAGCATAGACTAAGGCAACAATTATAGCCATGACTCGCCACTGTCGCCATATTTTCAGAAACCCTACAGCCATAAGAAGCAACCAATAGGGGGTCACAAACATAAAATAACGGGTAATCCATATTGATTGAGAGAGGTGAGAATAAACAAAAATTATTGTTAAAGGAACAAATCCCCAAGCAGCGACCCATAGGGTTTGTTGGCTACGAGGTTTCTTAATAATGGCAATTACTAATACAGCTACTACTAAGAGAATGTAAACGTGCAGAAACTTCGTTAAATAAGGAGGTGGAGGGGGATAAGAATAAGCGGTTAAAATTCTGAATTGCCTTAAAACTTCGTTAATTCCAGGGGTTGGACCCACCAAACGATGTTTTCCTGAGGTAACTGTTGATAATAAATCGATGGCAATAGGAAGACAGAAAATAATCAATCCTATGAAGGGTTTCGCGAAAGACAGTAATTTTTGTTTATTTTTGGAGAATTGTGTGCCGATGAGTAATAAATCAGCCCCTAACAAAGCTCCGTTAAAAGGAACAGTAGCAATGGCTAAAAACCTCATGATAGACCACCCCACTTTACTTTTCCAATTATCAGGTTGTTTTAAAGCATGGGCTAAGAAGAGAGTTCCGGCTAAGGTCACACAGGTTCCTAAAGTATAATAACGAACTTCTTGGGCATGATTGATAAACAAGGGCGAAAGTGTCAACATCAACCCAGCCAGTAACCCTGTGGTTTCATTGAATAAATAACGACCTAGTTCATAAAGCAAGGCCACACTTCCCACAGCAAAAATAACCGATAATCCTCTTAACCACGCATCACTATGACTGAATGTCATCCATAAAGCTAATAAAGGATAATAAAGAAGTCTACCGTCTTTCATCCTTAATTTTTCAGCATCAATTAAGCTGATAAATTCATCAATCCATAAACCTTTGAAATCGATTTTATAGATATAAAGGCTAATAGCTAAGAAGAGAAGACAACCGAATAAAAACCATTGCCTTCGTTCAGGTTTTTGATGGGATATTAAAGGGAAGTTTAAAGTTTTCAGTTTCATTTTAAATTGAAATTAAAATCTGAGTATAATAACCGATCTTGACCTATATGTTAAACCAGAAGGGTTAAATTTTTCTAAAAAATTCAAGAATAAGGAAGAAATTCTATCAACCGAGCAGTATGGCGATCCCTGCTATAATAAGCGATGGTAAGTCAATCTGAATTATCCTGGAGAGGTGGCAGAGTGGTTGAATGCGGCAGTCTCGAAAACTGCTTTGTCGCAAGGCAACGAGGGTTCGAATCCCTCCCTCTCCGTTACAATACGATATAGAAAAGGAAATCGATCCAAGACCGACTCCCTTCTCAAAAATTAACGATTAATATTAGTATTGGGGCAGTAAAGACTGTTGATGTCTATCTGGGTTCTGATCTTGTCCAGGATATATAGGTAGTTGATCTAGGCTTCCTAAGCGATTGAAGGGCCAAAAACGAACAAAGGCTTTACCGATAATTTTATCTTTCGGAACAAATCCCCAGTAATGAGAATCGTAACTGTTGTTGCGATTATCCCCTAAAACGAGATATTCTTCCTCGGGAACTACCACTGGTCCATAATCGTAGTTAGGATCTTCAGCAATATATTTTTCAGTAATTTCCTCACCATTGACATAAACTTTACCCCCTTTAACCTCAACGGTTTCTCCAGGTAGTCCAATAATACGTTTGATGAAAGCATCGTGAAAATCTTGCGCTTTAAGGGCTTCTGTGGGGTTAAATACCACCACATCTCCTCGTACGGGTTCTCGGAAATGATAACTTAATTTTTCGATAATTAAGCGATCATTAATTTCTAGGGTGGGTTCCATTGAAGACGAAGGAATGTAACGCGCTTCAGCTACAAAAGTCCGAATGCCAAAAGCGAGTATAACAGCAGTAACAACGGTTTGGGTGAGTTCAACCCAAGGATTTTCTTGTTTAGAAGATTGAGAAGGCTTATTTTTATCTTGTTTTACGCTTCGAGTCATAAGATATAGAGATTGTGGGAGTTAAGCGAATCGATATGAAAGAGAATTTAAGGTAACGAATATTTGATTTTAGTTTAGCTAACCCTGAGTCAATGGGACAATTAAAGTATGCTTGATTTTATTTTAGGAGGTTTTTCCTCAAATGACACCACTTCTTATTCGTCATTCTCGTATTCTTCTACCTGATAGCGAGTTCCTACTAGGAGACATCCTAATCGACGAGGGTAAAATCGTCCAGGTTGCCCCAGAAATTACGGGATCGGATGCCACTACTATCATAGACGCTACTGGATTAACTTTGTTGCCAGGGGTTATTGATCCTCAAGTGCATTTTCGAGAACCCGGTTTAGAGTACAAAGAAGACCTATTTACCGCCAGTTGTGCTTGTGCTAGGGGGGGAGTTACTTCTTTCCTAGAAATGCCTAATACACGCCCTCTAACCATCACTCAGGCTGCATTAGATCAGAAGCTACACTTAGCTTCTCAAAAATGCCTAGTTAATTATGGGTTTTTTATTGGAGCGACTCCTGAAAATTTGCCCGATTTATTGACCGCTAATCCGGTTTGTGGCATTAAAATTTTTATGGGATCATCTCATGGGGCTTTGTTAGTGTCTCAAGAAGCAGAAATTGAGCCAATTTTTGCTAAAGGCGATCGCTTAATTGCTGTTCATGCAGAGGATCAAGCCAGAATTTTACAACGTCGTCAAGAATTTAAAGGAATTAGTGATCCTTCGATTCATTCTCAGATTCAAGATGAAATTGCAGCTTTGAATGCCACAAAATTAGCTCTCAAACTTTCCAAAAAGTATCAAAGGCGATTACATATTTTACATCTTTCAACAGGAATAGAAGCCGAATTTTTACGGGAGAATAAACCCAGTTGGGTAACCACAGAAGTTACCCCTCAACATTTATTATTAAACACAGAAACTTATGAAGAAATTGGCACATTAGCACAAATGAATCCTCCTTTGAGATCCCCAGAAAATAATCAAGTTTTATGGAAAGCTTTACTGGATGGAGTGATTGATTTTATTGCCACCGATCACGCCCCCCATACCTTAGAAGAAAAAGCTAAAGGTTATCCTAACACCCCTTCGGGAATGCCAGGAGTAGAGACTTCTCTCCCTTTAATGTTAACCCAAGCAATGGCTGGAAAATGTACCATTGCCCAAGTGTCTCATTGGATGTCAACCGGGCCAGCACAAGCTTATCAAATTCCCAATAAAGGGTTAATTAAACCTGGGTACGATGCAGACTTAGTGCTAGTTGATTTAGATAATTATCATCCCGTTTTACGAGAAGAATTACAAACTAAATGTGGTTGGAGTCCCTTTGAAGGATGGACTTTAACCGGATGGCCAGTTATTACTATTGTTGGAGGCAATGTTGTTTATGAAAGAGGTAAATTAAATACAGAAATTAGAGGAAAAGCTTTGCAATTTAATAACAATTAAGGAGAATTTAGCTAGAGTATTCTGTGCTTAATATACTTTTATTCTGTAGTATAAATTAACTATTGAACAGCACGGAAATGTGAGTACCTTTTTGATTTGATTGTGATCCGTTTTTAGTTCGAGTTCCGTATTAACTACAGAACGAACACAAAGGATATCAATCATGACCACTCAAGCTATTTCTACAATCTTAGAGAGCGCGATCGCAACTTCTCAAGAATTACTCACTCAATATTCTTTCAACGACGAACTTTTAGGAGATTTAACCACTGCTTTCGGTGCTGAATACAACACTGATGTCGCAACAGACTTAGTGACACAATGGCAAACAGGGAATTTTGCTAGTTTTCCTGAAATTGAAATTCGCTCTTCGGCTGAAATAAACAGTGCTGACGGTGCTTATTCGGCTGATACTAACAGAATTTACATTTCAGAAGAATTCTTACTCGCTAATGCCAATAATATTCAAGCCATTTCTGATGTATTACTCGAAGAATACGGACATTATATCGATGCTCGCATTAATACTGTGGATGCTGCCGGTGATGAAGGGGATATCTTCTCTCGTTTAGTTCGAGGTGAATCTTTTTCTGACGGGGAATTACAACAGTTAAAAGCAGAAAACGATCAAGCGATTGTCAATATTGATGGTCAAGAAATTGCGATCGAGCAACGAGAAGCATCGGTTAACAACTTACCAGAAAGCCTCAAGATAAAAGGAGACCTAACGAATTTATACGTTGGGGATTTTAATGGGGATGGTAAAGACGATTTCCTGCGTCAAGAAAAAGGGAGTTTTGATAACGATAATGTTAGAACGGCGGATATCTTTCTGTCTAATGGTAACGGTGGTTTTAGCAGAATTGGCTTACCAGAAAGTTTTCACCTAAAAGGAGACCTGACCAATTTACATATTGGGGATTTTGACGGAGATGGATTTGACGATTTCCTCCGCCAAGAAAAAGGCAGTTGGGATAATGACAATAACAATACTGCTAATATCTTTTTCTCTAACGGTAATGGGACTTTTGGCAAAACGAACTTACCAGAAAACTTTGATATCATTTGCACGTTGGGGATTTTAATGGGGATGGGTTGGATGATTTCCTGCGTCAAGGCAAGAAAGACTCTGGTATCAGCGAGCGCATATTCTTTTCTAATGGCGATGGTAGCTTTAGCCAAACGCCTTGGCTAAACCGCCCCTTGAACCCGACATCCAACACTAACAGGACTATCAGTGATATTGGGGATTTTAATGGGGATGGTAAAGACGATCTTCTGATTCAAGAATCAAATATAACTACACTAACAATATTTGGTACTTCATTTACGATAGAATCTGATTCTACATTCATCCTTTTTTCTGATGGCGATGGTAGCTTTAGCAACTCTGCTACATTATTTTCTACTGGTCTATTTGGAGCAGTTAGTTTTGAAGGTTTCGATCTAGAGCAAAGCACTACCAATTTACATATTGGGGATTTTGATGGCAATGGTGTCAACGAACTCCTACGTCAAGAAAAAGGTAGTGCTGATAATGACAATGTTGACACTGCTCAGATATTTTCTGATATAGGCTTCAACATAATTGGTACATCCGATGATGGCTCAATCGATGGCGGTGTGGGAAATGATATTCTCGAAGGGCGTGATGGTAACGACACCCTCAACGGGAATTTAGGAAACGACACCCTTCTAGGTGAAGCTGGTAATGATAGCCTAGTAGGAGGCGCAGGTAGTGATTTACTAGATGGTGGAGAAGGTGATGACACCCTCAACGGGGGTAGGGGAAATAATACCCTACAAGGAGGCGCAGGTAATGATCTCCTTAACGGGAATAAAGATCAGGATTTTCTCGTTGGAGGGGAAGGTGATGATAGTCTCTTTGGTTCTGCTGGTTTTGATACCCTAGAAGGGGGTGCGGGTAATGACTTCCTTGATGGTGGGGATAGGCCCGATCTTCTCAAAGGGGATGCGGGACAGGATACTTTGCTTGGCGGACGTAATAATGACACCCTAGAAGGGGGTGCAGATAATGACATTCTCAATGGCGAAATTGGCAATGATATTCTAAATGGTGGAAGTGGTAATGATACCCTAAATGGTGGTAATAACAACGATATCCTAGAAGGAGGCGCAGGTAATGACCTTCTTGATGGTGGGAGTGGAAATGATCTGGCTTCCTACCAAGGAAACATCGATGGATTTGATATTACCATTAACGATGATGGCAGTATCACCGTAACAGACATTGATATCAGTGACGGAGACGAAGGAACGGATACCCTTACTAATATTTCTCAGTTAGCATTTGGTGGTAGCACGCGCTTAGGTGCGGATAGTAATAGAAACACAGTTTTGGGTGTTGCAGGGGTGCATGAAAGCACTGACAATAGTGATACTTCCAGTTCTATTGTTGGTGGCAGTGCCGCAGCAACTAATTTTGTTATCGACATTGAAGGAACAACGGGCTTAGGTTTAGACTTCGATACCACTAAACTAGCAAACTTTATCAATGACATTAGCTTACCAGACCAAGGGATTGAAAATGAAAGATTAGCTACTAATCTTCTTTTGGATGCTGCTGGAGGTATCGCTGGTTCTATTCCTTTCTTTGGAGGTGTCGCATCAACAGGTATTGCTATAGGACAAACCCTATCAAACTATGCTTTTGATTTAGCTCAAGTAGAGGCGCAAAAACAAGCTGCCATTGATGCTGTCAATAATCCTGACTACAATACAGAAGCTTGGGGAACAATTACCCAAACCAGCCGTGATATGGTTGTCATAGAAGATTTCCAAATTGGTGTAGATAACCTCTTTTTACCTTCACTATCCAATGTTGCTAATGTTGGTTATGCGACCAAAACAGGTACGTTAAACGGTCAAGATGGTGTTTTTATCGAAGCACAAATAGGTAATGAAACCTCCAATCTTGTCTTTATCGTCAATAACTATGAGGGTGAAAAAAATAAAGTAGAATTTGGGGAGGAAATCACTAACCTTCTAAGTGGTACAGAAGACACTCGTATCGTGGATGGAGAACAAATCACTGAGTTTTCTGGAACCATGATTGGAACCTTCAACCAAACTCCCATACAAGGAGAACCCTTTCAATCTGGAACCAATCAAGTATTGGGAACGTTTGCCGGAGATCATATTCTTGGAAAGGAGCTTGTTGTTAACCCCATTGATGCTGATTCTGGTACCTTTGAATTGCTTGGCTTCTTTGGGGATGATTTTATTCAAGGTAGTCTCTTTAATGATGTCCTTAACGGTGGTTTTAATAGCGCAACACCTACCTTTGCCAACATTACCTATGAAGATGATGGATTTGACATTCTACAAGGAGGTAAAGGGGATGATATCCTTTTTGGAGGAACTGGTAATGATGTCCTTGATGGTGGGGGATTAATCTACAATCAAAATGAAGAAGATTATGTCATAGGTGTTATTCAGAATGATGGTAGCGATACTTTAACAGGTGGTTCTGGAAACGACACTTTTGTATTCAATACTGTCTCAACTGGAATTGACATAATTACGGACTTTACGCTCCTGATTGATAAAATTCAAATTAACCAGGTTGAGTTCGGTGCAACGGATAAAAGTGAATTCTCCTTTGATCAAACCAATGGTGCTTTATCCTTTGGTTCTCAGCAGTTTGCCACATTACAAAACTTTGCTGAATTAGAGAACTTTGACGTTAACCGAGATATTCAGTTTGCCTAGGTAACTCACTTTAATAATTTTGGGGCGATCGCATTGTTCTAACAGCGATCGCTTTTTTTCTTTGATTGTGATCCGTTTTTAGTTGGAGTTCCGTACTAATTATAGAACGAACACAAAGGATATCAATCATGACAACTCAAGCTATTGCCAACATCTTAGAAAGCGCGATCGCATCTTCTCAAGAGTTATTAACCCAATATTCTTTAAACGACGGACTTTTAGGCGATTTAACCATAGCTTTCGGTTCTGAATACGATAGTGATGTAGCAACAAACTTAGTGACACAATGGCAAACAGGTAACTTTGATAGTTTTCCTGAAATTGAAGTTCGCTCCTCGGCTGAAATCAACGGTGCTGACGGTGCTTATTCGGCCGATACTAATAGAATTTACATCTCGGAAGAATTCTTACTCGCTAATTCCAATAATATTCAAGCCATTTCTGATTTAATTATCGAAGAATACGGACATTATATCGATGCTCGTATTAACTCTGTCGATGCTGCCGGTGATGAAGGGGATATTTTCTCTCGTTTAGTTCAAGGTGAATCTTTTTCTGACGGGGAATTACAACAGTTAAAAGCAGAAAACGATCAAGTTATTGTCAATATTGATGGTCAAGAAATTGCGATTGAACAGCAAACTAACTCTATTGTCATAAATGGTCGTCAGGGTAATGATTTTCTACATGGTGACGTAGGTTCAGGTACTTCAAGTAATTGGCAAACACTCAACGGTAGTAGTACCACTCTAGATGAATTGGCATTTGGTGATTTTAATGGTGATGGAAAAACCGATGTTTTTCACGCTACTGGCTCATCATGGCAAATTTCTTATGGCGGTACTACTGGTTGGCAAACACTCAACGGTAGTGGTTTCGGTCTAGATAAATTGGCATTTGGTGATTTTAATGGTGATGGAAAAACTGATGTTTTTCGACCCGATGGGAATAAATGGAACATTTCTTATGGCGGTACTACTGGCTGGCAAACACTCAACGGTAGTGGTTTCGGTCTAGATAAATTGGCATT
>JAAUYH010077895.1_pt1 | contig 69053 bp, 62 predicted proteins | sample 7278061 | NCBI WGS metagenome assembly JAAUYH01 (sample SAMN14350203, study PRJNA611818) | marine sediment metagenome | isolation source: surface marine sediment (0.6m) | place: French Polynesia: Moorea | collected 2018-08 | reverse complement strand
TTTGCGCCCATAGCTCAGCTGGATAGAGCGCTGCCCTCCGGAGGCAGAGGTCTGGGGTTCGAATCCCTATGGGCGCGCCATCATTAAGAAAGCCGGTCCCCGCCAGGGGATCGGCTTTTTTGATGATCGTGCACCCATACCGGGATTGAACCGCCAGCAGCTACGCTGCCTTAGGGTCGAACCGAGCCGGCAAAGCCGGCGACAAGCCCGCAGCGAGCGTAGCGAGTGAGGGACCCCGAAAGGGGAGAGGCCGAAGGCCGAATCATCCCAATGGGCGCGCCATCATCAAGAAAGCCGGTCCCCCCAGGGGATCGGCTTTCTTAATTCAGTCCAACCACAAAACCAGCCTCACCCCTCCCCAACCCTCGGCGCCACCATCTCCTGACCGCCCTGGTACAGGGTCAACTGGCTGGCGCGGCCGTCATCGCCCGCGGTGAATTCCAGTTCCGCCGGGAATTCCCGGACGAAGTAGCGGGTGGCCGAGGCAGGGACCAGCTCAAACATGGGCTGGCCGGTGGCCTGGGACATGAGGCTGTCGCCTTGCCGGGTGATGACCATGGTGAAACCAGGCTGGATCTCGTATTCGCCAGCCCACAGGTCATACATCTCGGGCGAGACATTGGCCGCCACCCGCTCACCACCCTGCTCTGGCGGGCCGATACGCTTGACGGTTTGTGGCCTGGTGGCACCGTCGGGATAGAACTTCATCTCCACGACTTCGCCCTTGCGGTTACGCTTGAAGCGGGCGTAGGTGAAGGATTCCTCGTAGTAGATGGTGTCCTTGTCCGTCACGATCACCGGGAACCGACCGCTGTTGGTTCGCTGGCTGTAGAGCCTGCCGTCCTGCAGGAAGATATTGCGGATGTCGCCCTCGGCTACCTGGTAAGCACCGGTCAGTTCCTGCAGCGCTGACTCGTCCAGGTCTGCCGCAGGCTGGGGGTCATGGGGTCGGCCCATAGCCACCGAGGCCAGGCGATCGGCGAGATATTGCGGCGACTGCCCGTTGGTGTTGGTCAGAGCGATGACGTAAATATCCTGGTCAGGCAGCCAGCGTCCATGGGTGGTAAAGCCGTGGATCCCACCGCCGTGAGAGACGGACGTCTCGCCGCGGAATTCCTCGACGGACAGGCCGAGCCCGTAGCGCGACTCTTCTCCGTCGTTCAGTTCAAAAGGCTTGATCATCTCGGCCATGGATTCCTTCGACAGAATCTCGCCACCAAACAAGGCCTCATTCCACTTCTGCATATCATCTACGGAAGACAGTAATGAGCCCGCGGCGTGGGGCTGGGTCATGCTGAGAAATTCTGCGTTGACCACTCCCTCGCCATCTTGACTGTACCCGGAGGCCCGGCCAGGAATCATCTGGGGCCCGCCGTAGTGGCTGTTGGTCATACCCAGGGGATCAAAGATGCGCTGCTGGACAAAATCCGCGTAACTCATGCCCGACACCTTTTCGATGATGGCGCCTGCCAGCACGTAGCCCGAGTTGGAATAGCTGTAACGTTCACCGGGAGCGAAGTTCATTTCCAGATCGTCAAAAACCTCCACCAGTTCGTCGGTGGTGAGATCCGCACGGATCTCACCACTGCCCATGTAGCCGGGAATACTGGTGTAGCTGAAAATCCCCGAGGTGTGGGTCAGCAGGTGTCGGGTGGTGATGGTGTGGCCATGGTCCGGATAGTCCGGCAGATAGGTCTGGATCGGCGCGTCCAGGTCCACCTTGCCCTCTTCCACCAGCAGCATAATGGCCGCGCCGGTAAACTGCTTGGTGATGGAGCCCAGCCGAAACACGTGGTCCGGTCTCAGCGGCACACCCAGCTCGATGTTGGCCATGCCGTGGGCGTCCCGATAAACCACCTCCCCCTTTTTGACGACCAGCACGGCGGCACCAGGCCCGTCAGACGGGTAAGACGCTTCCAGGATTTCCCGATAGGCCGTGTTCCCGTGGGCTGCGGTCAGCCCCAACAACAGCACCAGGCCCAAATATAGTTTTCGCATGTTGCACCTCCAGCAAGCGGCGGATTTTAGGGTGGCGTCCCTTGAGCCGCACCTGCCATCAGTCGTGCATGGCGCTACTGGACCTGTTGAATTCGTTGACGGATATCCCCTGCGGACAACTGGCCGGTATGCCGGAACACTTCGCGGCCTTCGGGTGAAAACAGCGCGTGCTGGGGCAGAGTCATAGCGGTGAAATCTGCCGCCAGCACCCGGTCCGGATCCAGCGAAAGCCGGCTGGCCCAGCGGGCGGCGGTGGCCCGGGTGGCGGGATGGCCATACCCCTGGGGTTCACTGGTCATGACGGTGACGAACACCACGCCGGACATGGCCTGGTCCAGGGACCGGATCGCCCGGGACTGGGGCACACAGGCGGCGCACCACTCCGCCGCATAGTCCACCCACACGTAGCGGCCGGAGAAATCGGCCAGGGAGACCTCCAGCCCGGATGCACTGGTGGCCGAAGCGTAACGGTCCTGCCCAAACTCCGGGTGGCGGGGCGATGGTGGCTCAGCGCCGCGAAAGCCCGAGCGACTGGCCAGGAGGAAGACCCCGATCACCAGACCGGCCATGACCAGCTGGGGGATTCGCCGCGATAAACCGTTCACGGGTCAGGTACCGCCCGGAGTCAGTCCCCGGACCCCCGGAACGCCCCGTGCCGGCCTTCACCGCCAGCAAACTGCGTCGCGCCATCCAGGGTTTCACCGCTGTTCACGGTTTCCAGGCCCTTGCTGAATTCAAACGCCAGAGCGTCCGCATCCGGCAGTTCCCACTGGGCCAGCACCGAGGCCCGATCATTGCGCAGACAGATCTGGGGATGCGCGGATATCTCCCGTGCCAATTGAACGGCAGCCGACAGGGCCTGGCCCGACGCTACGACCCGGTTGGCCAGGCCCAGGTGCAGCGCTTCCTCCGCCGCAACCGGCCGGCCGGTGAGAATCAGGTCCATGGCCCGGGATTGGCCGATCAGCCGCGGCAGCCGGACCGTGCCCAGGTCGATCAGCGGTACTCCGAAGCGCCGGCAGAAAATGCCAAACACGGCGTCCTCGGCCACCACCCGCAGATCACACCAAAGCGCCAGTTCCATACCTCCCGCCACGGCATACCCTTCAACCGCGGCGATCACCGGCTTGGAAAGCTGCATGCGGGTCGGCCCCATGGGACCGTCGCCTGAGCCGCTGAGCTGCCGGGCGTCACCCTGGGCCAGGGCCTTCAAGTCGGCGCCGGCGCAGAAGGTGCCGCCGTTGCCGTAAAGAACGGCAACGTTGGCCTCTGAGTCGTTGTCAAACTCCCGAAAAGCCTCAGCCAGCGCCTCGGCCGTGGCGGCATCGACAGCATTGCGGCGTTCCGGCCGGTCCAGGGTCACTACGGCTACAGGACCCTGGCGTTCGTAGCTGACGGACATAGGTTCCTCCTGCGGGGTCAGAGTAAAGGGACGGAGTAGGCCCGGGCCTACTCTGTCCCTTTACTCTGACCCCACAAATCCCACCATTCAATCTGCCTTGATCAACTCCACCTCAACCGTTATCGCCACCTCGTCACCCACCATGGGGACGGCGTATCCCAGGTCAAAGTCCGACCGCTTCAGGCTGGTGGTGCCGGAGAAGCCGAGCATGTCCTTCCTGCTGCGGAAATGCTGGCCGGTCTTGTTCAGCTTAACCGCCAGGGTAACCGGTTTGGTGACGCCCTTGATGGTCAGATCGCCAGTCAGGTCCATGCTGCGTTCGCCGGTCATTTCCACCGAGGTGGTGGTGAAACTTGCCTTGGGAAACGCCTCGACGTTGAAAAACCGCTCGCCCACCATGTGCTGGTCGAACTCGTCCACGCCGGTGTCGATGCTGGCGGTGTCGACGCTGACTTCGGCCGTGCTGGCCGCCAGGTTCTCCGTATCCAGCTCCAGGGTCACGTCAAAGTCGCGAAACCGCAGCCACGGGTTGGAGTAGCCCTGGTGTGAGTAGCTGAACGTGATGTAGCCATGGGTTTTGTCCAGGGTATAGGTGCCCGACGCAATATTAAGACCGTTGGCCAGGGTCGATCCACTCAGCAGCAGGCCGGCGGTCAGCAGCAGTGATTTTGGCGACATGGTTGACTCCGTGTTCTGAAACAATGCGAACATATTAGCCACGGCACATCATCAAATTGTCAAAACCTGTGTTTTATCCTTGCCTGGGGCGGGACCGGCGACATAAGGTTTTGGGTTTCCATTCCATCGATCTGCGGGAGGCAAGATGTCGGATATCGTCGTTTCACCCCTGAAAACGCTGGACCGGGCAGTGGGGGCTCTGCGTGAACTGGGGCTGCTGCCCGAGGCCGAGGCCGAGCAGGCGCCGGTGGTGGCCCTGATCGAACAGGTCGCGGAGTTCTCCGAAGACAAAGCCGTGGCCATCGCCCGCACCCTGTCCCAGATTTCATGGTTCAACGAGGTCGTGCGGGAAGAGATACGGGACGTTGGTATCGGTGAGCGCTACGAGAGCATCACCAAGGATTTCGACAGCATCCGGGAAGACGCCAAACGCATGGTGGACCAGCTGGCTGACGGGGAAATCGACACCGGGGAAAAACTTTCCAATATCTGGATGAAATGGACCCGGGGCACCATTTCCGATCGCTTCCAGGACATCAAGGGAACCTACCTGGACGTTTCCTCGGACACCAAGGACCAGATTCAGCGCGAACGGCGCATCATCGATGCGTACAAGGATTTTCGCGGCGCGCTGAAGGAATGCCAGGTGCTGGCCTACGAGTTGCTGGAGATCGCCGGTGGCCATCTGGAAAGCGCCAGGGAGACCCTGCAGGCGGCTGCTGTGAAACTGGAGTCACCGCCCGAGGATCCTTCTGAGCGGGCGAGGCTGGAGCTGGACCGGGACCAGAAGCTGCGCGAACTGCAGGACACCGACAAGAAGTACCAGATCGCCAAGGATCTGGCAGATAACATGACGGTGAGCTACAACACCACGGAAATCGTCATGGCGAGGCTGGTCCAGAGCACCGAAGTCAAGGAACGGGTCTACGCCCAGTCGGTGACCTTCTTCGGCACCAATGAAACCGTCTTCACCGCGCTCAATGCGTCGTTCACCAGCCTGCAGGGACTGCATGAGTCCACCCAGACTCTTGAGGCCATGAAGGACGGCGTCAACAAGTCGCTGGAAACCCTGTCGGAGGTGGGCGACCAGGTTCAGACTGAAGGCCTCAAGGCAGGCTACGGTGCCACCATCAAGGCCGAATCGGTCAAGAAGCTGGTGGACGCGGTGGTCAACTACCAGGCCTCCGCCGCGCGGATCATTGCCGAGATGCGCAGCGAGGCCACCCGCAACGCCGACGAGATTCATCGCATTGTGGAAGACGGCAAGCAGCGCCTCATCGAGCTGCGGCAGCACCTTCCCGCTGCATAAGCCGGAATAATCCCGATGACCGAAGCGGTGCGATCCGACTGGGACGAGCTGATGCTGGCCATGGACGTGGTGGACACCTTGCGTCACCGCGAGGCCGAACTCGACCGCATCATCAGCGAGGCGTCCGACGACCAGGCACTGGTGGAGAAGGTACGCCGAATCTACCAGGCCCAGGGCATCGAGGTGTCTGAACGCCTGGTCAGAGATGCGGTGGAAGCCCGCAAGGATGAGCGGTTCAGCTATACCCCGCCGCCGGACGGCTGGAAGCGCAACCTGGCCCACTTCTGGATCGACCGCGGCAAGTGGGGGCGCCGGGCCGGTCTTGCTGCACTGGTTGTCGCGATAGCGGGCGGCGGGACCTGGGGGGTCTCCTCTTTTCGCGAGAGCCGCGAATTGGGACGCCAGCAGGAATTGGTAGCAGCCGCCAGGACAGACTTTGAAGAAGAAAAACGACGCCTGGGAAATCGCCTCAGCGTGGTCGAACGGGGCGTGCAGCGGGGACTCGAATTCGGGCCGGTGACGGCGGGGGCGGGCAAGGCCCTGGTGACCGAAAGCCTCACCGCTGTGGCCGAGGCGCACACCCAGCTGCAGACCCTGCTCGCGGTGCGGCCCGGCGACAGCCTGACCATCGACCAGATTGACGACGGTGACAACTATCGGTGGCCGGACTCTATCGGCCGGCCCCTAACCGCCGCTGCCCAGGCACTGGAGCGGGCAGAGCAGGCTCTGGGGCGCGCGCAGACCCTGCAGGAACTGGACGCCCGCTTTCGTCAGCTGAGTCAGCGCGGCGCCCAGGTGGCCGGTGACGAACCGGCCAGGGTGGCCATTGCCCAGGCCGTCAACAACGCCAGGGGGGCGTTGACCACCGGCGATGCCGGCGCCGCCGGAGCGCTCCAGACCCTGGCGCAGCTGGTGGATGCGGTGGCCGCCTCCTACGAGATCCGCGTTGTCAGCCGCCCGGGCGTGCAGTCCGGGGTGTGGCGCTATCCGCAAGCCAACAGCAGCGCCCGCAACCACTACATCATCGTTGAGGCCGTCGACAGCAGCGGGCGCAGCCTCCGCCTGCCCATTACCTCGGAGGAAACCGGGCAGACCCGGGTCACCGCCATGTGGGGACTGCGGGTGCCCGAATCGGTGTACCAGTCAGTCCGGGCGGACAAGACCGACGACGGCATCATCCAGAACGCCCTGTTCGGACGCAAAGCGGCCGGCCAGCTGAACCCCGAATTCCTGGTGGAAACCACCGGCGGCGCCATTACGGACTGGTAGCGCAATGGCCAGGGGACACGAGGTTTACCGGGAAATCCGCAGCGCAGCCGAGTCGGCACGCGCGGAACTGGGCGAGATGGAACAAACCGTCAGCGAGGCACTGGGTGAGCTGTCGGGAGTGCGAAATTCGCTGCAGCAGAGTTATCGGCAGCTGGCGTCATTTTACGTTGAGGAAATCGACGCCGATCGGCTGGAGGAGTCTTTCGATCACGCGGCCCGCCGGGTGGCGGAACTGCTGCAGCAGCGCGACGAGCAGCGCGCGCTCACCGAGGCTGCCTGCGACAAGGTGCGGCAGGCGCTGAACCAGGCCGCCGACCGGCAGGACGAATTGGACGCAATACGCGACAAAGCTGCCGAAGCGGTGGAGGCCCTTATGGTCAAAACCCGGGCCCGGCTGATGGGCGAAGACGCTTTCGTCACCCTGAGGAAGCTGTGGCTGGAATCCCAACAGCGGCAGCAGCAGGTCACCGAAAGACTGGACGACGCCAGGGCCGACCGCGACGAAAAACGCCAGCCCTATGAAGCGGACCGGGTATTCAGCTACCTGTGGCGGCGCCGCTACGGTTTCAGTGATTACCGCAGCCGGGGATTGACCCGACTGATCGATGGATGGCTGGCTGAATTCTGCGGCTACGCCAATGCATCCCGCAACTACAACCTGCTGATGGCTATTCCCGATCGTTTATCTGAGCACGCTGAGTCGCTGCGGAACGAAACCGTCAGGCTGGCCGAGGAACTGGACCGGGTGTTTGATGAGCGCATGAGCGAAGCCGGCGGAGACCCCCTGAGACAGGCGCTGGATCAGGCGGAACAGGACACCCAGGCCAACGTAGCCGAAGCCGCGGACCTGGCCGAGCAACTGGAAGACCTGGAAGCTACCCTGGCGGAGTTTGCCCAGGGCCGGGACGAGCACACCCGGGAAGCATTTGGTGTCCAGGCTGACACCCTCAGCTCCGACCCCCTGCCACAGCTGTGGGAACGGGCGACCGCCACCGCCTCGGAATCAGACGATCAGCAGGTGGTCGAGATCACCGGGCTGCGGGAGCAGGAATCCGAACACGCGGAATCCATCGAGCGCCAGCGCGCCCGGGTCCGGCGGCGCCGGCTGCGGGTCACCGAACTGGAGGCCCTGCAGCTGGAGTTCGCCAGTCGCGACTGGCAGTCCCGGTACTCCCGCTTCAGCCGCCGGCTGGACATTGGCCGACTGATCCGTGACGTGCTCAGCGGAGAAATGGGCCGGGCCGAAGCCCTGCGTCTGCTGCGACGCCTGCAAAGCTTCAAATACCGCGACCTGCAAATGCCCAAGGGCCGCAAGCGTGGCGGCAGCTGGTGGAAAGGCGGTGGGGGCGGCGGCTTCGGCGGTGGCGGATTTGGCGGCTTCGGCGGCGGCAGCTCCGGCGGTGGATTTGGCGGCGGCGGCTTTTCCGGTGGCGGTGGATTCGGTGGTGGCGGATTCAGGACCGGGGGTGGATTCTAGTCCATCCGCGATATCGTCAATCCATGGACGAATCGCGGGCGGGAATCGAAAACGCGGTTTCCGATTCCCTTACGGCCTTCGGCCGTTGGCACATCCCTGTGCCAAGAGGTTTCGTTGTTCCGCAAGATCGGGCATCCTGCCCGACTTGCGGTCGTGATTGGAAAATGCGATTTCCCAATCACTCACGGCCTCGGCCGTTGGCACATCCTTGTGCCAAGGGGCTTCGGTCACACTCACCCGTCATCCCCCACCGACGTCATCCTGAACTCGATTCAGGATCCATCTGCTAGTGGGGTCTGTTATGCCTTCGATCCTGGCGTTGGTTTGATCGGAGACTTCGCTCCCGCACACAGGCGGCGGGGAGGGTCAACTGCGTTGGCTTTGTAATAGCGAAGCGCAGGCCTTCAACGAAAGCAACTTCGGGATTTCAGATGGATCCTGAATCGAGTTCAGGATGACGAATTAGTGTTAGCTAAGCCCCGTAACGCAAAGCGAGAACGTAGACACTTGGCACAGGGATGTGCCAACGGCCGAAGGCCGAAAGCGAATCGGAAACCGCGTTTTCGATTCGCGCCCGCGAGCGGGACAGGATGTCCCGTCTTGCGGATAGACCTTGGCACAAGGATGTGCCAACGGCCGAAGGCCGTGAGCGCAGCAAAACCACGTTTTGCGGAGCGACCGCGATTCGTCCATGGATGGACGATATCGCGGATGGACTAACGCTTCATCGCATCAAAAAACTGATCGTTGGTCTTGGTCGCCTTCAGCCGGTCCAGCATGAACTCGATGGCGGCCAGTTCATCCATGGCGTGGATCAGTTTGCGCAGGATCCAGGTCTTTTGCAGTTTTTCCGGATCCACCAGCAGCTCTTCTTTCCGTGTGCCGGACCGGTTGATGTTGATGGCCGGGTAGATCCGCTTTTCCGCAATCCGGCGGTCCAGGTGGATCTCCATGTTGCCGGTGCCCTTGAACTCCTCGTAGATCACCTCGTCCATCTTTGAGCCGGTGTCGATCAGGGCCGTGGCGATGATGGTCAGGGAGCCGCCTTCTTCCACGTTGCGCGCCGCGCCGAAAAAGCGCTTGGGCTTTTGCAGTGCATTGGCGTCGACACCACCGGTCAGGACCTTGCCGGAGGACGGCACCACGGTGTTGTAGGCCCGGGCCAGTCGGGTAATGGAGTCCAGCAGGATCACCACGTCCTGTTTGTGTTCCACCAGTCGCTTGGCGCGCTCGATGACCATTTCAGCCACCTGGACGTGGCGGGACGCGGGTTCGTCGAAGGTGGACGACAGCACCTCGGCGGGGACGGAGCGGGCCATTTCCGTCACTTCCTCGGGGCGCTCATCGATGAGCAGGATGATCAGTTTGCAGTCCGGCTGGTTGGACACGATGCTCTGGGCAATGTTCTGCAACATCATGGTTTTGCCTGCCTTGGGCGGTGACACGATCAGGCCCCTCTGACCCTTGCCGATGGGGGCCGCCATGTCGATGATGCGGGCGGTCAGATCTTCGGTGCTGCCGTTTCCCCGCTCCAGTACAAATGCCTCTCGGGGGAACAGGGGCGTCAGGTTTTCGAACAGCACTTTGCCCTTGGCAGCTTCCGGCGGCTCGAAGTTGATCTCCTGCACCTTGAGCAGCGCAAAGTAACGTTCGCCGTCCTTGGGCGGTCGGATTTTTCCGGCCACGTTGTCGCCGGTACGCAGTCCGAAGCGGCGGATCTGGCTGGGCGACACGTAGATATCATCGGGCCCGGCCAGGTAGGAGCAGTCCGCCGAGCGCAAAAAGCCAAAGCCGTCCTGCAGAATTTCCAGGACGCCGTCCCCGTAAATGGACTCACCGTTCTTGGCGTGGGCCTTCAGAATGGAAAAGATCAAGTCCTGCTTACGGGCGCGGGAGATGTTTTCGGTGCCCATTTCCCGGGCTATTTCCACCAGTTCGGTGGCGGTTTTCTGCTTCAGTTCGGTGAGATTCATTATTGGAAGGCCTCTTGGGGCGCGATCGATGCGTGGGTTGGCAAATGAAAACGCAGTTCGAGCGGTTTTACCGCTTGTGGGTCATGGTTCAGGTTGGGAGTTGATGACCGGGAATCGGAAGCCGAGTCCGGCCAAGGAATACGGCGTTAACCTATCACGATCCCCGGCGTCGGTAAAGCGGTGGATGGCACAGTTTATGGGCAGGAGAACTGGCGCTGGAAGGACGGCGCGGCGCGCCGTCCGGAATTAGTCTGAACAGTTGTGCGCAGGATCGATCTCAGGCGATTGCCTGATCGATGAACTCGGTCAGCTGGGACTTGCTCATGGCGCCCATCTTGGTGGCTTCCACCTGGCCGTTCTTGAAGATCATCAGAGTTGGGATGCTGCGGATGTTGAACTTGATGGCCACCTGCTTGTTGGTGTCCACGTCCACCTTGGCAACTTTGATCTTGTCGCCGTATTCATCGGCAACCTGGTCCAGCACGGGTGCAATCATCTTGCAGGGTCCGCACCACTCCGCCCAGAAATCCACCAGAACCGGACCGTCCGATCCCAGCACCTGATCGTCGAACTGATCGTCACTGACATGAATAATGTTTTCGCTCACTGATGATTCCTCTGGTGCTAACCGCTGCTTGTGGTGCTTGGGTGAACTTGGGGACGCTGGTTTGCGGATTCAAGCGTATGGAGTAAACTGCCGGGTTTGGCTCACCGCGTGGGCGCTTCACCTTCCGGCCCGCGCCTTCATTCTCAGCCCAACAGGACGTTCAAATCAAGTGCACGAGCACGCCGACCCACAACCCGCGCCGCAATCCGGCCAACCCACTTTTTCCGACCGCCGATTCAGCGAGTTCACCATCGATTCCCGCGTGATGCAGGGATTGGACGAGGCCGGCTTCGACCACTGCACACCCATTCAGGCCATGAGCCTGCCGCTGGTACTGAACGGCAAGGACGTTGCCGGCCAGGGGCAGACCGGAACCGGCAAGACCGGGGCCTTCCTGGTCGCGCTGTTTCACACCCTGCTGACCCACCCCAAGGCGGCAGAGGCGGATCGGCGGCAGCCACGGGCAATCGTGCTGGCCCCGACCCGTGAACTGGCCATCCAGATCCACAAGGACGCGGTGCTGCTGGGCGGCCACACCGGCCTCAAGCTGGGGCTGGCCTACGGTGGGGTGGACTACGAAAAGCAGCGGCAGATCATTTCTGACGGTATTGACGTGCTCATCGGCACCCCCGGCCGTATCATCGATTACTTCAAGCAGAAGGTCTTTCACCTGAAGCAGATCCAGGTACTGGTGCTGGACGAAGCCGACCGCATGTTCGACCTCGGCTTTATCAAGGACATCCGCTACCTGTTGCGACGCATGCCGCCGCCGGACCAGCGGCTGAACCTGCTGTTCTCGGCCACCCTGTCTCTGCGGGTCACCGAACTGGCCTACGAGCACATGAACAGCCCGGAACGGGTGGAGGTCAATACCGACCAAGTCACCGCCGACCGGGTCGAGCAAAGCGTTTACTTTCCGGCCAACAGCGAGAAAATCCCCCTGCTGGTGGGGCTGCTGCGCCGCATCGACCCCAGCCGGACCATGGTGTTCTGCAATACCAAGCGGGCCACCGAGCGGGTGGCCGCCTACCTCAAGGGCAATGGCTTCAACGCAGAGGTGCTCTCCGGCGACGTCCGCCAGAAGAAGCGCCAGACCCTGCTGGACCGGTTTCACAAGGGTGAGATTGCCATCATCGTGGCAACCGACGTTGCGGCCCGGGGCCTGCACATCCCCGACGTCAGTCATGTCTTCAACTACGACCTGCCCCACGACGCTGAGGACTATGTCCACCGAATCGGCCGTACCGCAAGGCTTGGGTCCAGTGGTGACGCCATCAGCTTCGCCTGCGAGGACTATGCGTTTTCGCTGCCGGAGGTGGAGGATTACATTGGCAAGCGGCTGCCGGTGGAGTCGGTGGACCCTGAACTCCTGGCCGAGCTGGACCCGCCCGCACCAAGGCCGCGCCGCGGCCCGCCGGGCCGACGACCCGGGGGCAAACGGCCGCGCCGTGCGAGTTCCGATGGCGAATCCTCGGGGTCTAAAGCCGGAGACGGCAAGCGGAGACGGCGACGACGGCGGCGCCCCCGAAAAAATGCGGAGTCCGGCGGAAGCGCTTCCGGAAGCTGAACGTCGTTGCCTGGCTTGCCCGCGGATGCTAAAACGGGCCAGCCTGACACCCCCACGGCGCGGCCTGATTTCGCTATCATGCGATTCTGCGGCCTCACACCCGGGAAGCTGTAAACAACGATGCTGGAAAGCCTAGCCGAACGACAACGACTGACAGGCATGGCCCACACCGCCGGCTGGCTGGCGCTGCTGGCTGCTGCCGGGGCCTGCATCTGGATTGCCAGCGGCCTGTTCTGGCAGTTGTTGCCGACAGACCGGGCGGCCGACACCGGCGTCACCCTCACCGGCGAGCCCAGCGTTACCAGCAATCCTGGCCAGCGGGTCAACCTGGCCGCCCTGCACCTGTTTGGATCCAGCGGCATGCTCGCGGCCACCTCGGCCACCTTTGACGCGCCTGATACTTCCCTGGACCTGCGGCTGGTTGGCACCCTGTCCTCCGAAGACCCCAAGTCCGGCATGGCCATGATTGCCGACAGCGAAAAGGAGCGCGCCTACGCCATTGGCGATGAGCTGCCCGGCAACGCCACCCTGGAAGAGATCTATCCCGACCGCGTCGTTCTGTCTCACCAGGGGCGCTACGAGACCCTGCGTCTGCGGGACCCCGAGGCCGTCCCCAGCCGGATGACGGCATCCACGCGACGTCCGCTGCCCCGGACCAGCGGCAACCTGTCGGCCATCCGCACCCAGGCGCCCTCGGGCGGCGGTGTCAACTGGCAGGCCGCCCAGCAGAATCTTCGAATCAATCCGGCGGAGCTGGCCCAGCAGATCCGCGCCCTGCCGTTCATGGAAAACGGCAAACAGGTCGGCGTGCGGCTGCAGGCAGGCCGGGACGCCACCCTGATGAGCAAATTGGGCCTGCGCAACACCGACATCATCACCTCGGTCAACGGCATTCCGCTGGATGACCCGAGCCGGGCGTTCCAGTTGCTTAACCAGCTGAACTCCCAGAGCCAGTTTGACGTCGCCCTGCGACGGGACGGCCGCGAAATGACCCTCAGCATCGACGCCAACAACTTACAGTGAAGTTCATGCCGAATCCCAGATCCCTTGTCCTTGCGCTGGTGCTGACCAGCTCTGCCGCCGTTGCCCAGGAGCACCGCCTGAACATCCAGGACGGCAGTATTCAGTCGCTGGTGTCCACGGTGGCTGAAATCACCGGCAGGAATTTTGTGCTGGACCCCCGGGTGGATGACGCCTCGGTCAACATCATTTCCAACCGCGCCATGACCGAGGACGAAATCTACGAGCTGTTTCTGTCGGTACTGAAGGTGCACGGCTTCGCGGCGGTGCCCAGCGGCGAATACATCAAGATCATGCCGGACGCCGTGGCCCGACAGGACGCCATACCCAACGTGTTCCAGGCGGACAACCTGGGCGGTGACCAGCTGGTGACCCAGGTCATTGAGGTGCAGCACGTCACCGCCACCGAACTGGTCACCCTGCTGCGGCCGCTGGTACCCCAGAACGGTCATATCATTGCCCATCAGGCCAGCAACGTGCTGGTGGTCTCCGACCGCGCCGCCAACGTCAATCGGCTGGCCCAGATCATTCGCCGTATCGACACGGTCAACGAAGACGACATCGAGGTCATCGCCCTGAGCAACGCCAATGCCACCGAGGTCGTGCGGGCGCTCAACCAGCTGGTGCCTCCCAACGGTCAGTCCAGCGCGGCGCCCAAGGCCATCGCTGACGAGCGCACCAACAGCGTCCTGCTGTCCGGTGATCCCGGCGCGCGGCTGCGGCTGCGCACCATTATTTCTCACCTGGATACCCCCATCGAGAGCGGCGGCGCCACCCAGGTGGTCTACCTGCGCTATGCCAGCGCCGAGTCGCTGCTGCCTATCCTGGAAGGCGTCAGCCGGTCCCTGGCCGGTGCCGGAGAAGAAAGCCCGGCCACCATCCAGGCCCACGACGAAACCAACGCGGTCATCATCACCGCGCCGCCCGCCGTCTACCGCAGCCTGGCCGGCGTGATCCGGCAGCTGGACATCCGCCGGCTGCAGGTCATGGTGGAAGCCGTGATTGCGGAAGTGTCCAACGACTTTTCCCGGGAGCTGGGCGTCCAGTGGCAGGCCGCTTCCATCGACAGCCTCAACGACTCGGGGCCGGTGGGCGGCACCAACTTCCGCACCAACGCCGGCACCGGGCCGGGCATCATCAACCTGACCCCCACCGGCACCGGCGAAAGCGGCCTGAACCTGTCGGGCCTGGGGCCTGGTCTGAACCTGGGTTACCTGTCAGGCACAATCAACGTGCCCATCGGCCGGGATGACCGCACCGGCGAAACCATTTTTCAGGAGGTACCCCAGCTGAGCGCCCTGGTGTCCGCCATCGATGCCAATGCCGACAACAACGTGCTGTCCACTCCCAGCATCGTCACCCTGGACCACCAGGAGGCGGTGATCAACGTGGGCCAGGAAGTACCCTTTGTCACCGGCCAGTTCACCAACACCGGCGCCAACAACTCATCGGTCAATCCGTTCCAGACCATTACCCGGGAGGACGTGGGGCTGACCCTGACGGTGACGCCCCATATCAATGCCGGCGAGACGGTGATCCTGGACATCAGCCAGGAAATCTCCAGCATCTCACCCCAGGCCCTGGCGGTGGATCTGATCACCAACAAGCGGGAGATTTCCACCACCGTGATGGTGCCTGACGGCGGAGTCCTGGTACTGGGCGGGCTGATCGACGACAACGTGCAGGAAACCATCCAGAAGGTCCCGGGCCTGGGCGACATCCCGGTGCTGGGTAACCTGTTCCGCTACCGCAACACCCAGACCACCAAGCGCAACCTGATGGTCTTCATCCGGCCTCGCATCCTCCAGGACGAAGCCACCCAGAACGCCGTAACCGGCGCCAAGTACAACTTCATGCGCTCCCGCCAGCAGGAGGTGATGGAGGGGTACCAGGGCCTGGCGGCCCCGGAAGCCCTGCCCCTGCTGCCCACCCTGGAAGAGTACCGCCAGCAGCAGGACGGCGATAACTGAAGACCATGAGCCCACAACCGGATTCCACTGAGCCAACGCGCAGGGAGCGTCCCAGCTTCAGCTTTGCCCGGCGCAACGGTGCCACCGTGGTCGAGTGGGACGGGCCCACCGCCCGGGTGGCCTACCGGGAAGGGGCCAGCCCCCAGGCCCTGGTGGAGCTCAAGCGGTTTCTCGGCGGCGCCGCCCTGTCCATGCAGGCCTACCCGCCGGAGCAGTTCGACCAGCTGCTGCAGCGCTTGTACGAACACGGCGGCAGCAACGCCCGCCAGGTGGCTGCCGATATCAGCGAGGAGCTGGATCTGCGCCAGATCGCCGAAGAACTGGGCGAGCCGGAGGACCTGCTGGAAAGCGAGGATGACGCACCGGTGATCCGCTTGATCAACGCCCTGCTGACCGAGGCGGTCAAGGAAAACGCCTCGGACATCCATGTAGAGCCGCTGGAAAACGAACTGATGGTGCGCTTCCGGGTGGACGGCGTTCTGCGCGAAGTGCTGGCACCGGAGCGGCGGGTGGCGGGCTTGATCGTGTCCCGGATCAAGGTCATGGCCAAGCTGGACATCGCGGAAAAACGATTGCCCCAGGACGGCCGCATTTCTCTGCGGGTGGCTGGCCGTCCGGTGGACGTGCGGGTCTCCACTCTGCCATCCAACCACGGCGAGCGGGTAGTGCTGCGCCTGCTGGACAAGCAGGCGGGCCGGCTGGACCTGAAACAGCTGGGGATGAACGACCAGACCCAGGAGCTGATGGAAGACCTGATCCAGCGCCCCCACGGCATCCTGCTGGTCACCGGGCCCACCGGCTCGGGCAAGACCACCACCCTCTACGCCGCCCTGTCGCGGCTGAACGACCGCAGTCGCAACATCATGACGGTGGAAGACCCCATCGAGTACGACATCGACGGCATCGGCCAGACCCAGGTCAACAGCAAGGTCGACCTGACCTTTGCCCGGGGGCTGCGGGCGATCCTGCGACAGGACCCGGACGTGGTAATGGTCGGGGAAATCCGCGACCTGGAGACCGCCCAGGTGGCCGTGCAGGCCTCCCTCACCGGGCACCTGGTGCTCGCCACCCTGCACACCAACAGCGCCATTGGCGCCGTGACCCGGCTTCGGGACATGGGGGTTGAGCCCTTCCTGCTGGCTTCCAGCCTGATTGGCGTGCTGGCCCAGCGCCTGGTGCGGATGCTGGACCCCGCCACCCGGGAGCCGTACACGGCCACCGAAGCCGAATGCCTGGTGTTCGGTCGAAAGCCCGCGCGGATGCCTACCTTTTACCGCCCGGCGGCCGGCGTGACCGAGACAGCCGGCGGCTATCGCGGCCGTTCCGGCATCTACGAGCTGGTGGCGGTGGACGACACCCTGAGGGAGCTGATCCACCAGGGCGCCAGCGAACAGGCCATGCTGGACCACGCCCGGCAGCGCTACCCGGCCATCGGCGACGACGGCTGGAACAAGGTCTGTTCCGGCCAGACCTCGGTGGAAGAAGTGCTTCGGGTGACCCGACAGGACTGATCTCACTCGATAATGGGTGCCTACGAATACTCTGCACTGGATCTGAAGGGACACCGCAAACGCGGCGTGATCCAGGGCGATACCGCGCGCCAGGTCCGCCAGCAGCTGCGCGAGCAGGGGTTGAGCCCGCTGTCGGTAGACCCGGTCACTGAGAAATCCGCCGCGGGATTGACGGTGGGCCGGCGCCTGAGCTCCACCGAACTGGCCATCCTGCTGCGCCAGCTGTCGAGCCTGGTGGCCGCCGGGCTGCCGCTGGAGGAGTGCCTGGCCACGGTGGCGGAGCAGGCTGAGCGCACCCATGCCAAGCGCATTCTGGTGGCGCTGCGCTCGCGGGTGATGGAAGGCCACGGCCTGGCGCCGGCCATGGGCGAGTTTCCCGGCGCATTCCCCGAACTGGTCAGGGCCACCGTGGCGGCGGGTGAACAATCCGGACACCTGGACCAGGTATTGACCCGGCTGGCGGACTACGCCGAGAACCGTGAGGCCCTGGGCCGCAAGATCCTGCTGGCCATCACCTACCCCGCCATCGTGGCGGTGGTGGCCGTGGGCACCGTCATCGGCCTGCTGGCCTTCGTTGTTCCCCAGGTGGTGTCGGTATTCGAAAGCCTGGACCAGACCCTGCCGTGGCTGACCCGTCAGCTCATCAGCTTGAGCGACTTCCTGACCGCATGGGGACAGTGGCTGGCACTGGCTGCGCTGGCGGCGGCGGCAGTGGTGTTCGTGCTGCTGCGCCTGCCCGGACCGCGACTGGCCTGGCACCGATCCATGCTGACCCTGCCGCTGCTGGGCCGGCTCAGCCGGGCCGTCAACGCGGCCCGCTTTACCCGCACCCTGAGCATTCTCAGCGCCAGCGCCGTACCGCTGCTGGAGGGCCTGAAGATCTCCGCTGGTGTGGTGGGCAACCTGGCCATGCGCCGGGCCGTGGACAAGGCGGCCGCCAAGGTCCGCGAGGGCGCCAGTCTCAACCTGTCTCTGACCCAGACCGGCCTGTTCCCGCCCCTGGTCACCCGGCTCATCGCCAGCGGCGAAAAGAGCGGTGACCTGGAGGGCATGCTGGACCGCGCCGCCGACACCCAGGACCGCCAGGTGGAAAGCTCGGTCAACCTGCTGGTGGGTGTGCTGGAACCGGCGCTGATCCTGCTGGTGGGCGGCATGGTGCTGACCATCGTGCTGGCCATCCTGATGCCCATTTTCCAGATGAACCAACTGATCGGCTGAGCCAGCCCTGCATGATACGGACATGATTCGCTTCGATACGGTGACCATGCGTTACGCCGGATCCCGCGAGGCCCTGCGGGAACTGAGCTTCGAAATGGCGGCCGGTGAGATGGTGTTTTTGACGGGCCATTCCGGGGCGGGAAAAAGCACCCTGTTGAAGCTGGTGGCCGGACTGGAAAAGGCGACCCGGGGAACCGTCCTGTTCGACGGCGCCAACCTCGGGCGGCTCAATCGACGCACCCTGCCGTTTCACCGGCGCCAGGTGGGCATGATTTTCCAGGATCATCGCCTGCTGCATGACCGCAGCATCTTCGACAACGTGGCCCTGCCGCTGCTGATCGCCGGGGTGCGCCGGCAGCATCTGCGCAAGAGAGTCCGTGGCGCCCTGGACCGGGTTGGCCTGCTGCCGCGGGAACGGGCCTTTCCCCTGGACCTGTCCGGCGGTGAGCAGCAGCGGGTGGGCATCGCCCGGGCCGTGGTCAACAAGCCCCCCATGCTGCTGGCCGATGAACCCACCGGCAATCTGGATCCGGACCTGTCGTTCGAGATCATGCAGTTGTTCGCTGACCTCAACAGCAGCGGCCTGACGGTGCTGGTGGCCAGCCATGACCTGCACCTGGTGCGCCACATGAAGAAACGGGCCCTGGTGCTGGAACAGGGTCGGCTGATCGACGATTTCAGGCCGTCGGCCGGTGCCGTTTGAGATGGCCGCACCAGCTGCCAGCGCCCGTCCCAGTAAATCCGGAATTGCCAGCCGGCTGGTGGCCTGGTGGGAAAGCCACCTGTTCGCACTGGTTTCCAGCCTGGGGCGGATCACGGCCCGGCCGGGCACCTCGCTGATGACCGCCGGGGTCATCGCCGTATCCCTGGCCCTGCCGGCGACCCTGCAGGTGAGCCTGAACAGCCTGGGCCAGCTCAGCGGCCAGTGGGACCAGCTGAACCAGGTCTCTCTGTTTCTGCAGCCCGGCACCACAGGCGATGAGGCCGACACCCTGGCCGGGCAGCTGCGCAGCCGCAATGACGTGGACGCCGTTGAGCTGATCGATCCAGACCAGGCCCTGGACGAGTTCAGCCGCCTGTCGGGATTCAACCAGGCCCTGGATGCCCTGCCCGACAACCCGCTGCCCTGGGTGCTGGTGGTGACTCCCGGGCCCGCCACCGACGGCCTGTCGCGGGTTGATCTGCTGGTCAGCCAGCTGGGCGAGCTGCCCCAGGTGGAGTTTGCCCAGTTCGATCGTCAGTGGCTGACCCGGTTTCAGTCGCTGCTCCGCATCGGCCAGCGCACCAGCGGGGTCATGGCGGTGCTGCTCGGCATTGCGGTGCTGCTGATCGTGGGCAACACCATTCGGCTGGAGCTGCAGTCTCGCCGCGATGAGATCGAGGTGAGCAAGCTGCTGGGCGCCACCGATGGTTTCGTACGCCGGCCATTTCTGTACCTTGGGCTTTGGTACGGCATACTGGGCGGACTGCTGGCCATGGTGCTGGTATCGGCGGTGCTGCTGGCCCTGGGCGGTCCGGTTGCCCGGCTGGCCGAGACCTACCAGAGCGATTTCCGGCTGGTCGGTCTGGGATTGTGGGAGCCGCTGATCCTGGTCGGCGGAGGCGGTCTGACGGGCTGGCTGGGATCCTGGCTGGCAGCGGGCCGGCAGCTGAGCCGGATCGACCCTTCGGCAAAACAGCGGTAGAGACGATCGTTTACCTCTGGCCGGTTGACCTCGGGCAGCAAATACCGGGAGACTGCTCAAGGGAAACCCTCAACCCGGTCGACTAAGATGATGAGAGCATGCTTGATTACGCCGAGCCAAGACAATGAGTGAAGCCTCTGAGCAGGTCTTTCAGAGTGACTCCCCCCGCATCGTGGTGGTGGACAGCTCCAAGGTCACCCGCCGGCTGATCGACAAGGCCATCAGCGCATCTCTGCCCAACGCCGAGGTGGTGTCCTGCCAAACCGGCGCCGAGGCGGTGGCGGCATTCGAACAGGGGGAAGTGGACCTGGTGACCAGTGCCATCGTGCTGCCGGACCAGACCGGCTTTGAGCTGGCTGCCCACATCCGCGAGCACAGCCCCCAGCGCTACATCCCCATCATCCTGGTCTCCGGTGACGTCAACCAGAAGCTGGAACAGCGGGAAATCAGCAGCGACATCACCGACTATTTCGACAAGTCTGACGGTTTCAAGGCGCTGGGTGCCTTTGTCCAGGGCTACGTGAAGCCCGATGTCGGCGTCACCGGAACCATACTTTACGTGGAAGACAGCCGGGTGGTGGCCGTGGCCACCCGCCGCATCATGGAAAGCGCCGGGCTGGAGGTAACCCACGTGGTGTCGGTGGAGGAAGCGCTGGAAATCATCGACGGCAATATCGAATCGGAGCAGGGTGCGGGTTTCGACGTGGTGCTTACCGACGTCTACCTGAAAGGCGGCCTGACCGGCCAGGAACTGGTGGAGAAGCTGCGCTCGGACTACAAGCTGGGCCGGCGCGAGCTGCCCATCCTGGTGATGACGGGCGACGACAACCGCCGTAACCAGATCGCGCTGTTCAAGGCCGGCGCCAACGACCTGGTGGAAAAACCCATGGACGAACACCTGCTGCTGAACAAGCTGCGCTTCCAGCTGCAAATGTCCCAGGGACTGGGAGGTTGATGGTTGACGTGGTGGTCAGCCCGTCATGGGACCCGATCATCGGCGACGAATTCGCCAAACCCTACATGGCCCAGCTGCGCGAATTCCTGAAACAGCGCAAGCAGGACCGGGCCCGCATCTACCCACCCGGCCCGCAGATATTCAACGCCCTGGTCACCACGCCCTTCGAGAAGGTCAAGGTGGTGATCCTGGGACAGGATCCCTACCATGGACCGGGCCAGGCCCACGGCCTGTGCTTTTCCGTGGCGCCCGGAGTGCCGGCGCCGCCGTCCCTGGTCAACATGTTCAAGGAGATTGAAGACGATCTCGGCATACCGGCACCCCGTCACGGCTGCCTGACCCACTGGGCCGAACAGGGGGTGCTGCTGCTGAATGCCGTTCTGACCGTGGAGCAGGGAGAGGCAGGGGCGCACCAGGGGAAAGGCTGGGAGACGTTTACCGATGCAATCATCAGCGCCGTGAATCAACAGCGTGAGGGTGTGGTATTCCTGCTGTGGGGCAGCAAGGCGCAGCAGAAAGGCCAGCTGATCGACAGCACCCGCCACCGCGTACTCAAGGCGCCCCATCCATCTCCCCTGTCCGCCCACCGGGGATTCCTGGGCTGCCGGCATTTTTCCCAGGCCAACGACTACCTGGCCAGCCGCGGCCAGGTTCCCATCGACTGGTCGCTGCCAGCGGACCCGGAGGCCTGATTCCGATCAGGACCCGTCGCCGGCCTCGATCCAGCCGTTGAGCCGGGCGGCCCCGGTAATCGCGTCCAGTTCACGCACCACCCGCACGCGCTGCATCCGCGCCTGACCGCCCGCCTGACCTTCCTGCTGGATCTGGCGGTCCAGCCGTTCCAGTTCAGACTGGAACGCGGCGTAGCTGCCGCCCAGGTTGTAGGCTTCCCGCCAGGCCCTGCGATCCTGGCAGTGAGGGTATGCCGGCTCACCGGCCAGGCCATCCTGCCAGCCCCGTCGGGGAAGACAGCGCTGCTCCAGCGCTGCCTGGTAGGCCTCGGTGAGCTGCCCGCTGTCACATTCGGCATCCGACGACAACAGCTGCTCCAGGGTCACCTGCCGGTCAATGGCCCTGTCGGCGATGGCCTGGATCGGGCACTGGACGTTTCGCTCCACAACACAGCCCGCCAGCAGCGGCAGCAGCAGCCACAGCGCCGGCTTCATTTGCGGTTCCAGGCGGACAGGTAAAGCTCCACCGTGGCCAGGTCCTGCATGCCGTAGGCCTGCAGCTTCGGGTGGGAGTATTCGATCAGGTCCTCGGTGCGCAGGGCCACCCGGTACAGCTCGAAGTCCAGATCCTTGAGCTCCTGCTCGAAGCCCGCCACGGTGATGGGGTTCAGTTCGTTGTACCACTGCCAGTACTGTTCCGGCGTGGAGAATTCCCCGGACCGGTCCATGTAGCTGGGCGGCGTGTTAAAAACGATGTCCCGTACTTCCTCCGGCGACCGGGTCAGGTGGAAAAACGGTTCCTGGCTGAACTCGCCCAGGTGGTGTCCGAAATTGGAGTAGTACAGGCCGGGGTGTACAAAAAACAGGCCGCCCGGCTTGAGCACCCGGCGGATTTCAAGCAGGGCCTTGTCGTAGCCTCCGGCGATATGTTCCAGCGAGCCCCAGGACAGCACCACGTCGAAGTGATCGTCCGGGTACGGGATATCGTTGGCGTCCGCCGCCTCGAAACGCAGCTGCCCGGGCCACAGGGATTCAGGCAGGTGGTTCTCCGCCGCGATTCCCGGCAGCCGATCAAACCCGCGGAACGGATCGATTCCCACCATTTCTTCTGGCTGACAGCGCAGGCACACGCCCAGGTCGGTAATACCGTCGCCGCAGCCCACGTCCAACACCCGCTTCCGCAGCAGCGGAGAATTGTTCAGCATGTAGCTGATGATTGTTCTGGCGGCGTGATCGAAGTGGCGGAAAAACCAGTCTTCGTGGCCCTTCCTCCACGATAGTTGCTCCACCGCGGGTGCGCCGGCCGCGGCCACCAGGTCCCAGGCGGCGCTCATACCATCGGCCGTGCCGGGGCCATCAGCATCCGGGCCTGCCACCGGGCAGAGGGTCTGCTGCCGATCAAGCCCGCTTTCCTCCCCCATGCGCTGCTGCAGCAGGCTCACCACCAGTTGGTATTGAGCCGGGGGCAGCGGCAGCCGGGGGGTGTGAAAGGTCAATCGGTAATGGCCGGGAGGCAGCCAGGAGATGTCCACGCCGTCCTGACGCAGGTGCCGGGTCAGCCGGGCTGAACCCTCGCCGGCGATACACCATTCCAGGACACAATCCAGGTCAAACACCAGCCCGGTCACCGCAATTTCCACCGTTACCGCCAGGCTCGCCTGGGCGTCCGGGGCTTCGGGGTGCAGCTGGATGGATTGGATCGAGGCGGGCATGGGGCGGCATTATCTGCCGGCCCGTTCTCCATTCCAAGCCCCAAGGGAGTAGAATGGCAGCCTCCGCCGGCAGAAGAACCCCGCGGGCTCTGCTATGAAAATCTGGTTTCTCGAAGGATATATCGGAACGCGCGATTCGCTGCAGCGTATCCGCGTGACCCAGTTTCCCTTTCGCATCGGCCGCCAGACCGGCCTTTCCCTGGAGCTGGACTCCAGCGGCATATCCCGGCTGCACGCCGAGATCGATCAGGATTCCGGCGGCCTGACCCTGACCGACCTGGACAGCACCAACGGCACCTTCGTCAACCGCCAGCCCGTCAACGGCCGCCAGCGCATCCGCAGCGGCGATATCCTGCATTTTGCCGACAAGGAATTCCGCCTGGTGTCCGAGGCCAAAACCACCGGCCACAACATGATGCTGACCCAGCAGGGCATCCTGGACCTGCCCGAAGAATTGCCCCAGGGCAGCCGCGAGCTGCAGGAAATGCTGATGGACAACCTGGTCACGGCGGTGTTCCAGCCCATCGTTGACCGGGTGGAGCACACAGTCCACGCCTTCGAGATGCTGGGCCGGGGACGACACCCCGCCCTGTCGGAGTCACCAGCAGAACTGTTTCGCATCGCCGAAAGCCTGGACCTGGAGGTACACCTGTCTGAAATCTTCCGACGGGTGGGCGTGGACCTGGCCCAGCTGTCCGAACAGGACTGCCTGTTTTTCACCAACATTCATCCCCACGAGATGCGCGATGCCGAGCGCCTGCTGGCCTCCATGGAGCGGATCCGGGAAACCTATACAGAGCTGCCGCTGGTGCTCGAGATTCACGAAGCAGCAGTAGCGGACCGCACCATGCTGCAGCAGGTCAGGGATCGCATGGACCGGTCCAACATCCGGCTGGCCTACGACGACTTTGGCCGGGGACAGGCGCGACTGGTGGAACTGGCCGAGGTGCCGCCGGACTACGTCAAACTGGACATGTCGCTGATGCGGGACATTGATACCGCCGCCGCGGCCAAGCAGCAGATGGTTCGCATGCTGACCAGCTATGCCCAGGACATGGGCATCAAGGTCATCGCCGAGGGCATCTGCAGCGACGGCGAAGCCAAGTTCTGCGACGACGTCAAGATCGACCTGCTGCAGGGCTACCGTTACGGCAAACCCGAGGCCCTGGTGCAGCTGGATGACTCGCTGGAGATCTAGCCTGAATGTTGCGCGAGTTTCGCCGGGCTAGCGCCCGATGTCATTAAACGCCTGGAGCCTGGCCGGCCGGCGGGCGGTGGTCACCGGCGGCACCGAGGGTATCGGCCTGGCGGTCGCCCGGGAACTGCTGGACCTGGGCGCCCACGTACTGCTGGTGGCCCGGGACAGTGAACGCCTGGAATGGCGCATCACGGATTTCGCCGAAACCCACCCCTCTTCCGAGGTCTACGGCCTGGCCATGGACCTGAGCTATCCCGAGGAACTGGGTGCGGTGCCGGAAATGGTGGCGCGCCGCTGGGACGGGCTGGAAATCCTGGTCAACAACGTGGGCACCAACCTTCGGAAAACCGCATTGAACTATGACCTGGGTGAATACCAGACCATCCTGGACGCCAACCTCACAAGCTGCTTCGAACTGTCGCGCCTGTGCCACCCCCTGCTCAAGGCCGGCGACGAGCCCAGCGTGGTCAACATGGCCTCGGTTGCCGGCCTGACCCACATGCGCACCGGCGCACCGTACGCCATGAGCAAGGCCGCCATGATCCAGCTGACCCGCAATCTGGCCTGCGAATGGGCCGCGGACGGCATCCGGGTCAACTGCATCGCTCCCTGGTACATCGAAACGCCGCTGGCGGAGACCGTGTTGAGCAACGCGGACTACCGCGCCGAAGTGCTGCAGCGAACGCCCATGGGCAGAACGGGACGACCCGAAGAGGTTGCTGCAGCGGTAGCGTTCCTGGCAATGCCGGCGGCTTCGTATGTGACGGGGCAGTGTTTGGCGGTGGATGGGGGGTTTAGCGTTTACGGGTTCTAAGCGCCTGGACGGCGCCCAGAACGCCGTGGGGAACGCGCCCTGCGGGCGCTGGGGAACGCTCGCTGCGCGAGCTGGGGAACGGCCGCTCCGCGGCCTTGGGAACGCGCGCTTCGCGCGCTGGGAAAAAGCAACGCGAAGCGAGAACTCTACACAGTAAGCCAATCAGGAACGAATGGCGTTGGAGGGCTGCAGACTTTCCGGGTGGGCCCCAGCGCGAAGCGCGTTCCCCAGGCCCCGCAGGGGCCGTTTCCTAGCGCCCGCAGGGCGCGTTCCCCAGGCTGCGCCAGCAGCCGTTCCCTCAAAGGCGAGCGTTCACCCCCTACTCCCGCCTGGAAATGTCCGGTAATCCCGAGGTCAACCACCACCTCCCACTTTCCTCCTCCCACCGCCACACCTGGCGATCACGCACGGTGCGTTCCACCGCGGTGTGGCGGTTGGCCAGGCGGAGTTCGACGACCTGAATGTAGTGGTCGGCCTCTGCGGCCATGGGTTGGGCGACGAGTTGGTAGCCGGTGATGCGTACCTGCTCCAGGCGGTTGATGGTGAACTCCAGCTGGCGGGCTTCCGGTCGCTTTTCCGGGTCCAGGAATTGTGCCGCGGTGCGGAAATGGCCCCAGCGGACATGGGAGCCATACAGCTTGAGGGTGTCGTCCAGCACCCGGGCCTTGTTCTGGTCGTTACCGGCGCAGCCGGCCGCAATGAGCGCGACCACAAGCACGATCCATGGTTGGGTTCTATTCACCGGGTTGCCGTCCTCCTGTGGGCTGCCCAGATGATAGACCAGATTGCGCCGGGGCATCACCCGGATGATCAGTATCCGCGCTCCCGGTCCACCCCGTGGGTCAGCGATTGACCGCTGAGCAGCCGGCGGTAGTCCTGGACGATGGCCCTGGCCGCGTGGGCCTGGTTGGTGGGGCTGGCCACGTGGGGCGTGATGCGAATGGCGGGATGGCCCCAGAACGGGTGGTCCGCCGGCAGTGGTTCTGGCTCGAATACGTCCAGGCAGGCGCCGCTGAGCCAACCGCGCTCCAGCGCCTCCAGCAGATCCCCGTCGACCAGGTGCCCGCCGCGACCCGCATTGATCAGGTAGGCACCCGGCCTGCAGCGTCGGAACAGCTCCCGGCTCAGCACGCCCCGGGTCTGGCTGGTCAGCGGCAGCAGACACACCAGGAAGTCGGACTGTTCAGCAAGCTGGATCAAACCGGGCTCGCCGTGGGTCACCGGGCAGGGCGCTTCACCGGCAGCCGAGAGGCGCCATCCGCAGACCGGAAAATCCAGCTCCAGCAATCGCGCCGCCAGGTGGCTGCCCAGCTGGCCCATGCCCAGAATGCCGATCCTCGGCCTCAGCGGCGGCCTCGGCAGCCAGTTCCGCCGGGCCTGCTGGGCCGCATAATCGTCGAATTCACGGCTGCGGTGCAGAATCACGCCCAGGCAATACGCCGTCATGTCAGTGGCCAGGGACCGCAATACCAGCCGGCCCAGGCGGATGCCGGCTGGAATCTCATTGGACAGCAGCCGGTCCACGCCGGCCCCGGCGGACACCAGTGCGGTCATGTTGGGCAGGCGGACGAACAGGTCTTCCGGCAGCCGGCCCCAGACCAGGCCCAGCCGAACCGCCTCCGGGTCTTCGATATCGGGCCAGACCTGCACCGGGATGTCGGGGGCAAGGTCGCCGATGGCCTGCACCAGCTCACGGGTGTCCCACTCATCGATAACAATTGCCAGAGCCATGGCCGGGCATGGTACCGAATTGCCCACCCGCGCCAAACCCGGGACAATGTGATGTCGGCACGATCATTGCTTGATCGTGCGCATGATGAACACAATCCTCGGCCCAATGACTCTGCAATCTCGCATCATCATCCTGTTCAGCGCCCTGCTGCTGGTGATCCTGGCCCTGGCCTGGTGGGGCTCGCGCTGGCTCACCCAGGATTTGTCCCGGGAACTGGACCGGGTGGCCGCCGTGGTGGGGGAGTCCGTGATCACCGCCATCGACGAACAGGACCTGACCGTCGAGGACAGCGACATCGACGTGGTGGTGCTGGTGGAGCGCACCATCGAAACTGACGGCCAGGTGATCCGGGCCCTGCAGCGCCAGGAGGGCAATACCCTGACGGAACTGTCGGTGCAGGTGGACGAAGCCGAGCCCCAGGTCCTGGAGTTTGCGCCTGGACAACGGATTATTGCGGAAAACATGCGGGCCGCCCGAATCCAGCTGCACCAGGTCATCGAGGCCAACGCCGGCTCCGGCGGCCTGAAGCTCGTTGGCGGCCTGGAGCCCCGGGTCATCGAGGTCCCCAAGGAGGGTGTGTCCGAGGCCATGCAGCAATTCTCCACCCGGCTGGTGCTGGGGCTCATGGCGCTGTTTCTTGCCGGGATGATTGCCGCAGCCTTTATCGGACACCGGGTCAGCCGTCCCCTGCGCGGCCTGCAGGAAGCGGCCCAGCGGGTGGGCGAGGGAGAGCTGGGGGCCCAGGTGGATTCCAGCACCGATGTTTCCGAGGTGCGTGACAGCATCAATGCCTTCAACCGCATGTCGGTGGAGCTGAAGGAGCTGCAGGAAGCCCAGGAAAAGCTGCGCGACCAGCAGCACCTGTCGGAACTGGGAGATATCGGCCGCGGCCTGGCCCACTCCCTGCGCAACCCGCTCAACGCCATCGGCCTGGCCCTGGAAGAGCTGGCCTCGGCCGGCGGCGCTGACGACGGTAAGGCCCGGCAGCTGGCCGACACGGCCCGGGCCCAGATCCAGCGCATTGATGGTTCCATCCGGGCCTTCCTGACCCTGGCCAGCGCCGGCAGTACCCAGGCCGAACCCCTGGACGTGAGCGAGATTGTCCAGGACGTGGTGCTGGAGGGCCTGCAGCGCAGCGACCTGAACTGCCGCATCGAGTTCGAGTCCGGCGGCCCCGCTCCCCTACAGGGTGTGGCGGCGGAAATCCGCGCCATGATCCAGAGCCTGATCGTCAACTCGGTGGAGGCCAGCAGCAGCGGTCAGTCGGTAGAGGTGAAGGTGGGGCAGCCGGATGACGGCCATGACGAAGGCGTGGAAATCCAGATCCTGGATCGGGGGAGCGGCATCGATGCGGGTATCCGCGAACAGCTGTTCCAGCCCCACGCCACCACCAAAGCTGACGGCTCGGGCATGGGCCTGTTCCTGACCCAGCGGCTGGCGGCCTCGCGCTACCAGGGCTCGGTGGCCCTGGCCGACCGCGAGGGTGGCGGCGCTATGGCAACGCTGCGGCTGGGCAACCGGATCAACGGCGATGACTGAAGCATCAATCCTGGTGGTGGAGGACGATGCCCAGCAGCGCGAGCTGGTGGCTGACATCCTGGTCCGCCAGGGCTACCGGGTCAGCCAGGCCGAGGGCCAGGACCAGGCCCAGCAGTTGATCGAGGCGTCCCCGCCCGACCTGGTGCTGTCGGACTGGAAGCTCAACGACGGCGACGGCATGAGCCTGCTGCAATGGATTCGCCAGACCCACCCCATGCTGAGTTTTGTCATGGCCACGGCCTACGGCAGCATCGCCCACGCGGTGGAGGCGGTCCAGGCCGGGGCCGATGACTACCTGTCGAAACCTTTTGAACGCCAGGCCCTGCTGCTGTCCATTCAGCGCACGCTGAAAACCCGCAGCCTGGCAGCGGAGAACCGCCGCCTCAGCGAGCAGCTGTCCGAGAGGGACCGGCTGGTGGACATTGTTGGCCGGGCCCCCAGCATGCAGCGGCTTTACCGACGCATCGAAAAAATCGCCGACACTGAAGCAACGGTGCTGCTGACCGGCGAAAGCGGCACCGGCAAGGAACTGGTGGCCCGAGCCATCCACCAGCTGTCGTCCCGTAACAGCGGCCCCTTCGTGGCGGTCAACTGCGCGGCGATCCCCGAAGGCCTGATGGAGGCCGAGTTCCTGGGCGCCGAGAAAGGCGCTTACACCGGCGCCCACGCAGCCCGGGCCGGCAAGTTCGAGGCCGCCAGGGGCGGAACCCTGTTCCTGGACGAGATTGGCGAACTGCCCCTGTCCATTCAGCCCAAGCTGCTGCGCGCCCTGCAGGAAGGCAGCGTCACCCGGGTGGGCGGGAACCGGGAAATCGCCACCGACGTGCGCATCGTAGCCGCCACCAACCGCGAACTGGCCGAGGAAGTCCGCGGCGGCCAGTTCCGGGAAGACCTGTTCTACCGCCTCAACGTGGTGCCCATCCAGCTGCCTGCCCTGCGCGAGCGCACCGAGGATATCCCTGCCCTGGTGGATCACTTCCGGGCCCGCACCAGCCGCCTGCACGGCATCGAGGCCAGCGAGTTCCCGCGCCCGGTCATGCGCCGGATGATGGATTACGCCTGGCCCGGCAACGTGCGCGAATTGGGCAACGCGGTGGAACGGCTGATCCTGCTGTCCGACGAAGGGGAGGTCAGCATGGATGACCTGCCGGCGGAATTTGGCAGCAGACTGCCGATAGCGGACGCGACCGACCTTTTTACCCTGCCTCCCGGGGGCGTGTCCTGGGAAAGCCTGGAAAAGTCAGCGCTGGAACAGGCCCTGGAGATCAGCCGCGGCAACCGCAGCCAGGCAGCAAAACTGCTGGACCTCAGCTACAAGACCTTTCTTTACCGCCTTCAGAAACACGACCTCGACCAGAGCTGACATCCGGGGCTGATCTCCTCATATGGGGAAATGCGTCCCTATTTGGGGACTTCTCCAGCACAGAGTGAACCCCATCTGCCAGCAGGCATGCTGAGACTGCGCCCGTTTCCAGCGGTCTATCGCCGTTCAGGGGGATTTCGAAAAACTGGCACGCTCGTTGCTAAACAGTGTTCGAAAGATTTTTGATGAACCATTGTTCGAGTTACCCAAGGAGCAAACCATGAACATATCAAAAGCCCTGAATCCCATTGTTGGACTGACCGGCCTGTTGGCCCTGGCCCTCAGTGCCGGCATCGCCCTGGCCGAGGTCAAGGAGAAGATGAAGATCAAGGTGGTGACCGGCGACGGCATCTCCGAGACCGTGACTATCGAAGACCTCGCCGTAGGCGACAGCGAGGTGTTTATCACCGAGAGCGGCAAGGAGGTTTATATCACCCGGGAAGAAGAAGCCCTGAGCCTGGAGGTCGACGGCCGCGTCATCGACGTGCAGCTGCCCAAGGTCCACTCGGTTCACGATATGGGTGCTGCCCACAAGCGGGTGATGTTCATTTCCGACGAAGGCGATATCCATGAGGTGGACGGCGAAAACGTCTGGGTGGGCGATGACAAGACTATCAGGCTGGACGTTGACGTGGATGCACACCACGACGTCATGGTTCACGGTGACGGCGAAGAGCAGATCATCATCCGCAAGCAGATTCTCTCCGACGGCGAGATTATCGAGGAAGAGGTGCAGGCGTTGCTGGAATCCATCGACGTCAACGTGGAAGGCGGCGACGGTGAGCAGGAGATCATCATCATCAAGAAGCACGTTGAGCTGCACGAAGATTCTGATCACGACCAGTGAGTAAGAAACCGGGTCGCGGCCGGCTGCTGGCCGCGACCCGATAGCCTCCCCACCGGGGGCTTCCCGTACAATGGCCCCATGATTACGGTCAGGGGCCTCGACTTCACCTACCACGGCGCTGCCCGGCCCGCGCTGCGTTCCCTGGACTTTCAGGTTGACCAGGGCGAAATCTTCGGCTTCCTTGGCCCCAGCGGCGCCGGCAAATCCACCACCCAGCGGATCCTTACCGGACTGCTGGCACCCTACACCGGCCAGGTCCGGGTATTCGACCGGGAACTGTCCGACTGGGACCAGTCCTTCTACGAACGCATCGGTGTTTCCTTCGAACTGCCCAATCACTTTCTCAAACTGACCGCCCGGGAAAATCTGTCCTATTTCGGCGCCCTCTACCGTTCGCCGGCCGGGGACCTGAGTGCGCTGCTGGACCAGGTTGGTCTGGGCCAGGATATCGACACCCGGGTGGGTGAGTTTTCCAAGGGCATGATGACCCGGCTGGGCGTGGCCAGGGCGCTGCTGCACGATCCCGAGCTGCTGTTCATGGATGAGCCCACCGCGGGGCTGGACCCCGTGACGGCGCGACTGGTGAAACAGCTGATCAGGCAGCAGCGCGACCAGGGCAAGACCATCTTCCTGACTACCCACGATATGGCTGCGGTGGATGAACTGTGTGACCGGGTGGCGTTTATCGTCGATGGCGAAATCAACGTGATCGATCAGCCCCGGGCGCTGAAGCTGCGCTTTGGCAGCAAGCGTGTCCGGGTAGAGTACGGCAGCGAAAACCCGGGCCACAGCCGGGAATTCGAGCTGGACGGGTTGGGTGCCAACGGCGACTTCCTGCAGCTGTTGCAGCAGAACCAGATTCAGACCATTCACACTCTGGAGGCGAGCCTGGACGACGTTTTTGTGCAGGTAACCGGGGCTTCACTGTCGTGAGGCGCGTCATGGCCACAACGCTGCGGGATCTGCGACTGCTCAAGCGCAACGGCTTTATCCATGCGGCAGGCCTGATGGCGGCGGCGCTGATCATCGTGCTGCAGTTTGTCCCCGAGTCCGCCCGATCCTGGATGGTGCCGCTGCTGCTGTTCGGTAACTTTGTCGCCAATGCCTTTTACTTCAGCGCCGGCATGATGCTGCTGGAAAAAGCCGAGCGCACGCTGCCGGTCCAGTTCGTCACACCCCTTCGCACCGGCGAATACCTGTGGTCCCGCTGCCTGGCCCTGACGCTGCTCACCCTGGCCGAATCACTGCTGATCGTTGCCTTCGCGGGCGTCGGCAACTGGCTGCTCATTGCCCTGGCGGTGTCCGCGGCAACGCCCCTGCTGTGTCAGCTGGGGCTGCTGATGGTGACCCGCTACGATTCCATCAACCGCTTTCTGATGCCTTCGGTACCGGTGACCTTTCTGCTTGCCCTGCCGCTGCTCTACGAGTTTGAGCTGTGGCCCAGTCCGCTGTTGATGGCACACCCCGTGTATCCCTGCCTGGCGCTGCTGTTCGGAGGCTTCGAACCGACGTCAATCCCCAAGGTCGTGCTGGCGCTCGGACTGGCCACTGCCTGGGCGCTGCTGGGTGCCGCCCTCACCGGCCGGGTGCTGCGCCGCTACGCCAGGACCCCATGAACCTGCTGGCGGCCAGTCGAGTCCTGGGGCGGATCGATGCCCGCAACGTGACCCGCGATCCCCTGCTGGCGTGGCTGCTGCCCCTGTCACTGCTGCTGGCGGCGATGTTCCGGTACGGGGTGCCACCCCTGGCGACCTGGCTGCAGGAGAATTACCAGGTGGACCTGGTGCCGCATTACCCGGCCATCATGAGTTTTGGCCTGTTGATTGCGCCTACCATCGTGGGCACGGTGATCGGCTTCCTGCTGCTGGACCAGCGCGATGACCGCACCCTGGAGGCATTGCGCATCACGCCCCTGACCACCCGGGGCTACCTGGGCTACCGGGTCTTGCTGCCGGTGGCCATCAGCGTGCCCATCACCCTGGCGGTCATGCTGATCATGGGACTGTCCCTGCCCGGCTGGGATGCGCTGCTGGTGGGCTCGGTGATTGCTGCACCCATGGCCGCGCTGTTTGCCCTGGCCTTTGCCTGTATTGCAGAGAACAAGGTCCAGGGATTCGCCCTGAGTAAAGCCAGCGGCCTGGTCAACCTGCCGGCGGTTGTGGCCTGGTTTATCCAGTCGGACTGGCAGCTGCTGTTTGGCATCACTCCCACCTACTGGATCGTCAAGTGCTACTGGCAGGCCATGGCGGGCGAGCCCTGGCTGGGATTCGCCCTGGTGGGTCTGGTATACCAGGCCCTGATCGGCTGGCTGCTGCTGCGCTGGTTCACCCGGATCATCAGCCGATGATCCACATTGCGCTGTATCAGCCGGAAATCCCCCAGAACACCGGCAACATCATCCGGCTGTGCGCCAACCTGGGGGCCGACCTTCACCTGGTGCTGCCACTGGGATTCGTGTGGGATGACCGCCGCCTGAAACGATCCGGCCTGGACTACCACGAGTACGCCGAGGTACGGCGGCATCGGGATTGGGCTGCATTGCAGGAGCATCTGGGCCAGCGTCGCATCTTCGCCTACACCACCCGGGCCAGTCGGATCCACTCCCAGGCCAGTTTCAGCCCATCCGACGTGCTGTTGTTCGGGCCGGAAACCCGTGGCCTTCCGGAGAACGTGCTGGGCCAGATTCCCCCCGACCAGCATCTGCGGTTGCCCATGAAGCCGGACTCCCGCAGTCTGAATCTGTCCAATGCCGTGGCAGCCGCAGCCTACGAAGCCTTTCGGCAGCTGAATTACCCCGACCTCGTTTGAGGTTCACCCACTGCTGGCATCAGGGTATTCTGTGCCGTTGATTTCTTCCCTGGAACCCTATGTCCGACTTTTTTACAGCATTGACCTTTCCCCAGTTTTTCTGGTCGCCGGGAATGCTGGTGGTTTACCTGCTGGCCCTGTGCGGTTCGGTGGTGCATTTCCGCGGCCAGGTGCGCTTCAGCTTTCTGCGGCAGCTGACTTCGTTCACCACCTTTCTGTCACCGGTCAACGCCTACATGTACCTTTTTTCCCGGGTACCCAACACGCCGTTTCTGGATCTGGAAGATTTCTCCGAACTGAAGGTGCTGAAAGACAACTGGGAGACCTTCCGGGAAGAGGCCAGCCGGCTGCACAGCGGCGGCGAGGTGCGGGCTTCGGACAAGCTGGACGACGTTGGCTTCAATTCCTTTTTTCGCCGCGGCTGGAAACGCTTCTACCTGACCTGGTACGGCCAGAGCCTGCCGTCGGCCCGGGAACTGTGTCCGAAAACCGTGGAGATCCTGGAGTCCATACCCACCATCAAGGGCGCCATGTTTGCCATGCTGCCGCCGGGCGGCCAGCTGATGCGCCACCGGGACCCCTACGCCGGCTCCCTGCGCTACCACCTGGGACTGGTGACCCCCAACTCCGATGACTGCCGCATCTTTGTCGATGGCAATCAGTACTCCTGGCGCGACGGCGAAGCCGTGCTGTTTGACGAAACCTACATCCACTGGGCGGAGAACAAGGCCGATTCAGATCGCCTGATCCTGTTCTGCGACGTGGAGCGTCCCATGCGAGGGCCGGTTTCACGCTGGATCAACCGGCTGTTTGCTCGCCTGGTGATGTCAGCGTCGCGCAGCCGCAACCATCCCGACGAGCCGGTGGGCGCCCTCAACCGCCTGTTCAGCGTGGTCTACCCCATCCGCAGGATCGGCCGGCGCCTGAAAGAGGTCAACAAGCCCATCTACTACCTCATCAAGTACGCCATTTTCGCCGGGCTTTTGTACCTCCTGATCTTCTGACCGTGGCCCCCTGGATATGACCGTGGATCTCAACTTCAGGGAAATGGGTTCCGGCCCGGCCCTGGTCATCGCCCACGGCCTGTTCGGGTCTTCCAGTAACTGGCAGGCTATCGGCCGCCGGCTGGCGGACCGCTTCCGGGTGCTGCTGGTGGACATGCGCAACCACGGGGAGTCCCCCTGGAACGACACCATGGATTACCCCTCCATGGCGGCGGACCTGGATCGTTTCATCCAGCAGCACGCCGACGGCCGCGCCCGGGTGCTGGGCCACAGCATGGGCGCCAAGGCGGCCATGGTGCTGGCCGTATCCCATGCGGAGTCGGTGCACTCGCTGGCGGCGGTAGACGTGGCTCCGATCAGCTACACCTCGGGGTTCCGCCGCTACACCCAGGCGCTGTCAGACATTCCCCTGAACCAGATCCAGTCACGGCGGGAAGCCGAGGGCTGGCTGACCGAGGTGGTTCATGAGCCGGGCGTGCGGGCTTTCCTGCTGCACAATCTGAAGCGGGTGGATGACCGCTGGGCCTGGCGCATCAACATCCCGGTCCTGCATGACGCAATTCACACCATTGCAGGTTTTCCCGAACTGGGCGATGCCCGATACCAGGGACCCGCCCTGCTGATTGCCGGCGGCAACTCCAACTACGTTACCGATGCGGGCGCAGCAGCGGCACGCATGCTGCTTCCTCAACTGCGCCTGGTGGCGGTGCCGGGGGCCGGCCACTGGGTCCACTCGGAGCAGCCCGATCACGTCGCCCAGCTGCTGGGGGATTTTTTCGTCGGCTGACCGGCCAACGCCGCGGCCATCCTTTGAGCGACGTTACGCTGCGCGCCTATAATCGGGAGAGCCCCGGATTACCCAGGCCGTGAACGACACAGCAGACCACCAGCACACCAAGCCTCGACCCTCGCTGCGCAATCGCGCATTCGAGGTCCTTGATGGCGGTTGGGAGACCGACCCGCTGGGACGTTTCATCAACGTCTTTATGGTGGGATTGATCGTTCTCAACGTTGCCGCGATCATCCTGGAGTCCATGCAAAGCGTGGGCGATCGCTACGCCAGCTGGTTCGACTGGTTTGAACTGTTCTCGGTGGTGGTGTTCTCGGTGGAGTACCTGGCCCGGGTGTGGTGCTGTGTTGACCACCCGACCGGACGCTACGCCCAGCCGATCAGAGGCAGACTGCGCTACATGGCCAGCCCCATGGCCATCATTGACCTGATGGCGGTGGCGCCGTTTTTCATCAATTACCTGGTGCCGACCATCGACCTGCGCTTCCTCCGGGTGTTCCGGCTGCTGCGCCTGCTGAAGCTGACCCGGTACTTCCCGGCCATGCGCTACCTGGGGTCGGTGGTATACGGACAGCGACGGGCGCTGCTATCGGCTTTTTTCGTGATGCTGGTCATGCTGACCTTTGCCTCCAGCCTGATGTACCTGATCGAGCACAAACACCAGCCGGAGGACTTCAGCAGCATCCCCGCGGCCATGTGGTGGGGCATGGCTACGCTCACCACCGTGGGGTATGGAGACGTTACCCCGATCACACCCATGGGCAAACTGGTCGGCACCATGATTGCCCTGTTTGGCATCGGCATGTTTGCCCTGCCGGCCGCCATCATGGCGTCAGGCTTTATCCGGGAGATGGAGAAGCTTACCTTCATCACGTCCTGGAAAGTCACGGCGCGACTGCCGTTGTTCAAGGGGCTCGACGCAGCGGAAATCGGCGAGGTGGCGACGCTGCTGCGGCCGCGCAACGTGGTTCCCGGCGAGGCTGTTTTTCGCAAGGGCGACTATGCCAGCGGCGTGTTTTTTATCATCACCGGACGCATTCGCATCCTGCTGGATGGCGAGGAGTACCTGCTGAAGGACGGCGATTTTTTCGGCGAAATTGCCCTGCTGGACCACAGAACCCGTCTGGGCACCGCCATCGCCGACGCCAGCAGCCGACTGCTCGAGCTGGATCGGGAGGATTTTGACGAGCTGTGTGAACGGGACCCCCAGATCCATGCCAACGTGGCCAGGGTGGCCCAGCGGCGGCTGGAGAGCCACGAACAGGGTCACGGCTTTTCAATTCCGGACAATCCGGAATGAGCTGGCAGGGGCCAGCCAGGCCGTCAGCTGCGCTCGGCCGCGACTCGCTCGATGGTGTCCCGCAGATCGGGATGGGCGTCCAGCAGGGTTCGAAAATCCCGGGTCATCAGGGCCAGCAGGTCGCAAAAACCCTCGGCGGTGACGCTGACCACCCTGGGGATATCTGACAGCAGCGCCATTTCTCCGAAGAAGTCGCCGCGACCCAGTATCACCGGTTCGGGCTCGATCTCCACCTGCACCGCCCCCGAGGATATGAAATACATGCAGTCGCCCTTGTCACCCTTGGTAATGACCTGTTCTCCGGGCAGGACCAGGCGGGGACGCAGCATGCGGGCGATCTCCCGCTGCCGCTCGCCGGGCAGGTCGGCGAAGTAAGGCATCTGGGCTACCAGGCGATCGGCGTCAAGCCCCAGGTCCAGCCGGGGCCGATCGCTGGATGCCCGCTGGTGCAGCGCCTTGACCAGGTCGTGGTAAACCTCCTTGCTGATGATGTTGCCGGACAGCATCTTCTGGTAGTGGGCATGCTCCAGGCGGACGGCGATCTGCCCCAGCAGGCGCTCTTCCAACCGGTCCGCGTAGTCGGGGTAAGCGGCTTTCAGGCACTCCAGCGCCGCGACATGGGCATGCAGGCGATCCTGCACAATGGTGTCCACCTCCTCGGAGACCTCGGCATCGAGCAGATCGGTGCCGGTGCTGTCTTCAGCCAGCTCCCGCAGTGCCATGCAGTTGGCCTGCAACATCTCGAAGCGGTTGCCCAGCAGTCGCGCCAGTGGCCCGGACAGCCCGAAGCGCCGCTGCAGCTGGGCTGCCAGCATGGTCTGCCAGCCGAATTCCAGGGCCCGCTCGTAGGCCCCTCGATAGCCCTCCTCTCCGCCGGACTTGATGCCGTCCAGCAGGTCGGCGGATTGGCTGAACAGGAGCCGGGCAATGTCCGAGGACACCAGGCCCTGGTCAAAGTAGTGGCCGTAGATCTGCTGCTCCTGCAGCGTCAGCTTGCGCAGGTTGACGTTGATCCAATCCCGGTGTCCGATGCTGGCGGCGTCGGCTTCCTGGCGGCGGTCGCGGGCCCGCTCTTCGTACGGCCGAGCGATGCTGTCCGCCAGGCCCGAGCGCATCTGTCGGGAGAGCGCGGCGCTGTGCAGATTGTCGCAGATGTTGCCCAGGGCACTGACCAGCACCCGGTCGCGGACCGCTGCATCCACGGGACTCAATTTATCCAGACCGAACATGCGCATCACCAGCTGCACGGTGGTTGCGTTGACCGCCAGGGTGAACAGGACGAAACCGGTCACCAGCGTGCCGATGAACGTCCGCACCTCGGGAGAGAAGGCCTCGTTCTCCATCACCGCCAGGGCCAGCGCCAGGGAAACGGCGCCACGCAGGCCGCCCCAGAACATCACTGCCCGATACCCCACGTCCACGTGCTGGGCCCAGCCCAGCCGCGAAAGCACCGGCACCATGCCGAAAATGATGGCGAACCGCGCCACGAAAGCCGTCACCAGAAGCACCACCAGCCAGGTCAGCTGGGTCATGGTGATGTCGCCGATAATGCCGGGAACGGCAATCCCGACCAGCACGAAAATCACCGAGTTGGCAATGAAGCCGACCTGCTCCCATACGCCCTCCAATTCGTGCCAGGCATGCTGACTGAGAATACTTCGCCCCCGTGCACCCAGCACCAGGGCCGCGGTCACTACGGCCATTACGCCGGACACGTGCAGGTAGTGCTCCGCCAGCAGGAAGGACAGGTAGGCCAGGGTCAGGGTCAGGGTGATCTTGGGCAGCGCCGACTCCCCCACACCCATCATCAGCAGGGCAAACAGGCGGGCCAGAAGGTAACCCACCAGCACGCCGCCGATGAATACCTTCAGGAAGGACAGGACACCCGCGGCCAGTCCGGCGTCCGACTGGCCCAGCAGCATGGCGGAGAGAATGGTGAAGACCACAATGGCGGTGGCGTCGTTGAAAAGGCTTTCTCCCTCCACCAGGATCGCCAGGCGTTTGGGCGCGCCCAAGTCCTTGAAAATCGCAACCACGGCCACCGGGTCGGTGGCCGAGACGATGGCACCCAGCAGCAGGCAGGCAATCAGCGGATAGCCGCTGACGCCATGCAGGGCCCAGCCCACAACGGCCGTGGAGATGAGCAGGCCGACCACGGCCAGCATCAGGATAGGCGCGATGTCGTCCATCAGCCGCCGCACGTCGATAGCCAGGGCCGACTCGAACACCAGGGCAGGCAGGAACACGAACAGCACCGTTTCCGATGTGATGTCCAGGGCGTGCAGTGCGCCCAGCAGGTCGCTGACGATGCCGAGGTTGGCCGTCTCCAGCGCATGTTCCGCGTAACCGATGACGCAGCCCACCACGGCCAGCATGACGGTGTAGGGGAAATTCAGACGGTTGGCCACTGGCCACATCAGCACTGCCAGCGTGAGCAGCCCGCTCACGCCGAGTACAGTCAGCCAGATATGCTCCATCAGCTCCCCCATGCCCGCCGTGGATCGGCTGGAGTATAGCAAAGCGGCCGTGGCCCCTGATTACTTAGGGAATTTTTCCTTAAGTTCAGTTATAGTTCCTTCCGGGAAGGTGTGACGGACCCCGCGTAAGCGGCCGGTCTCCTAATTAATCAGAAAAAACCGGTGCCTGGCGCCCCGGTTTGCTGCTTTCGCTCGGTGACTAACAGGGACTCATCAGTACCGTTAAGCTTTGACCCGGCTGGGGAATTTGTCGTCGTTAGAGTCGTTGGCGATGCCGGCAAGGCTGACTATTTCGGCTATGCCCGAAGCGTGCGCGATTACTGCGAGCGCCACCGTTGCCGGCGGGTGCTGCTGGACGAATCCAACCTGAGCTGGCCACTGGACATATTCCTGGCCTACGATCTGGCTGAATGGATGGTCAGCAGCCAGTTCGGCATGCTGATACAAAGAATTGCCTGTGTTACCGGCGGTGCCCGCTTCGACATGATCGCCAACATGGAGGTCCTGGCGCAGAACCGCGGCATCAACTACCGGGCATTCTCCGACCTGCAGGCCGCGGAGGAATGGCTGCTGTCAGGTATACCCGGGCACCCTGACCCGAGATTTCCGCCGCCTTGAATTCCCAGGGAACTGCCCCGAGACTTCTGACAGGACAGCAATCAGGAGGCGCCCATGGAGGCCCTGACTGAAACCCTTGTGACGCTTGCGGCGATCGCGGTGGTGGTCATGGCCGTCGTGAGGGGAACGCGCTGGGCCCGGCGCGGCAGTAAAGGGGCGTTTATGCTGCTGGCGGCCATGTTTGGCATGGTAGCGGACCCTACCGCCCAGAAGCAGATCGAGTCCATCCAGGAATCACGGCAGGAACGCAGGGAAGCCCGGGAAACCGGCGAGCCGGAGACGGACGACCCGGATCAATGATCTACCGTGTGGGAGCAGACCTGGTGGTGGTGCTGCACCTGCTCTTTGTGCTGTACGTGGTGGCGGGCGCGCTGTTTTGTCTCAAGTGGCCGCGAGCCTGGCTGGTGCACCTGCCGGCGGCAGTCTGGGGTGTGCTGGTGGAGCTGAACCAGTGGATCTGTCCCCTGACCACGGCGGAACAGGGTCTGCGAAAGCTGGCCAATCAGTCGGGCTACAGCGGGTCTTTCGTGGACCATTACCTGGTGCCTATCCTGTACCCCCCCGGGCTAACCGCCCGGACCCAGATCGCGCTTGGGGTGGTGGTGGTACTGGTCAACCTGCTGCTGTACGGCCTGGTGATACTGAAACGAAGGCCCGCGAAGAATCAGTAATCTATTTCCGCCCTGGGCTCCCGGGCCAGCAGGTTCTGTACACCTTCCCGAGGGGTGATCTGCCCCAGAATGATCTGGTGAATCTGTTCCGAGATGGGCAGTTCGACACCGCTGCGCCCGGCCAGTCGCAGCACTTCCTCGGCCGCCCTGGCGCCCTCGACCACCTGGCCAATCTCCTTCAGCGCCTCGGCCACCGATTGTCCGCGGCCCAACGCGAGGCCGAACCGGCGATTGCGCGACAGGTCCCCCGTACAGGTCAGCACCAGGTCGCCCATGCCGGATAAGCCCATCAGGGTTTCCCGGCGCGCTCCCAGAGCGTGGGACAGGCGCATCATTTCTGCCATCCCCCGGGTGACCAGGGCCGCCCGGGCGTTGGTACCCAGGCGCATGCCGTCGCAGATCCCCGTGCCCACTGCAATCACATTCTTCATGGCGCCGCCCAGTTCAGCTCCGACGATATCGTCGGAGCTGTAGGCGCGGAAGGCGCCGGCGTGGAATGCCGCGGCGACGCTGCGAGCAAACCCGTGGTCGGCCGAGGCAACGGTCACCGCCGTGGGCAGACCGTCGGCAACCTCCTGGGCGAACGAGGGGCCGGTCAGCACCGCCGTGGGCCGGGCACCCAGCAGCTCGGCCGCCACTTCATGCAGCAGGCGGCCCGATCCGGGCTCAAATCCCTTGGTAGCCCAGGCAATGCCCTCGCCCGCGGCAACCAGAGGCCGCAGCTGGCGCAGCATCTCGGGGAACGCGTGACTGGGTGTGACCACCATCACCAGGTCGGCCTGGTCGACGGCGAGATTGAGTTCTGCTTCGGGCTGCAGCAGCTCGGGAAACTGGAAGCCGGGCAGGTAATCCAGGTTTTGCCGGACCTCGGCCATGGCCGTAATCCGGTCCGGGTCGCGGCCCCAGAGCCGGGTAGGATTGCCGGCCCGGGCCGACTGGATGGCCAGCGCGGTGCCCCAGGATCCTGCGCCGAGGATACTGACAATCACCGCGCCGGGTCCTGGCTCAGGCGCTGCCGGCGGCCTCGCCCTGCTCCATGCGCTTGCGAACCTGGTCAGCGTACAGCTGATCGAAGTTCACCGGCTGCAGGATCAACGGCTGGAATCCGCCGTGAGCCACCAGGTCGGAGACCTGCTGGCGCGCGTAGGGGAAGAGGATGGTCGGGCAGTAGGCTCCCAGGGTCGCCTGCAGCTGGTCCTGGGCAAAGCCATTGAGGCCGAACACGCCGGCCTGCTGGACTTCCGCCAGGTAAGCCGTCTTTTCGCCCAGGGTGCAGGTCACCGTGACGGTCAGCACTACCTCGTAGAGGTCCTCACCGACGGGTTGGACGCGTTGCTGCAGGTTCAGCTTGAGTTCCGGATCTCCGGACTCCTGGAAAATCGCAGGCGCACCCGGCGCCTCGAAGGATACGTCTTTCAAGTAGAGCTTCTGGATAGCGAAGCGAGGCGCCTGACCGGTGGCGTCAGTGGCTGCGGCCTCGGGCGCTGGTGTGGCTTCTGGATTGTCGTTTTCTGCCATGGTTTGCTTGTCCTGGTTCGGTAAATGTCGTGGATTATTTCACGCGGCTTTTCCAGACCGCAATGAGCCCCTGGTGTGCGTTCCGCCTGCCAGCCCTATTTGGAGCGAGTGACCGGCAGCTGCTCTCCCAGCCACGCGGTCAGCCCACCCTGCAGCATGTGGACCTGGGAAAAGCCTGCTTTCTGCAGTTGCTTGCAGACCTGCACCGAGGTGATGCCGTTCTTGCAGTACACCGCCAGCGGCCGATCCGTCCAGTCTTTCAGGGGCTTGCTGGCTGGATCGATCTGGGACGGCAGGATGTGGTGGGCGTTGACGATGTGCCCGCGGTCAAAATCGGTCTTGGCGCTGACGTCGATGACCACCGCGTCGTTCCGGTTGATCAGCTGGGTCAGCTGGCCGGGGGACAGGTTCTTGAAACCCCGGGACAGGCGGCTGATTTCAGTGAAAATCAACGCCAGTACCAGCCCGATAAATGCGAGGCTCAGAACCGGGTGGTTGCCGGCGAATTCGGGTAGTCTTTCCAGCATTGACGTCAGCAGATCAGGATTAATGTCCTCATATGTAGCCAAAAATCGGGGAATCAAGAGTTTTGCCGGCTTTTGCCTGCATCAATGGCCACCCGGGATGCTGCTGATATGGCTGTGCGCGGCGCTGGCGCCAGGAGCGGTCCACGCCCAGGACCAGCAGCAGGTGGAACAGCAGCTCAGGGCGGTGGTTGAACGCATATCGCAGCTGGAGCAGTCGGTCAGCCGGGACACCGAACAGAAGGACAGCGTCCTGGGCCAGCTGCGCCGGGTTGAGATCGAAATTGGCCAGATCAGCCAGCAGCTGCGGGAAATCCGCCAGCAAATGGAGCAGCAGCGCCGGCGGCTGCAGCAACTGCAGGACGAGGCGCTTCAGGTACAGACGGGCCTGGGCGAGGAACAGTCCAGCCTGGGCGGGCAACTGCGTACGGCTTACGCAGTCGGTCGGCAGCCCCTGTTCAAAATGCTGCTGAACACCGAAGACCTTGGCGCCATGGGGCGAACCCTGAGCTATTTCCGCTACTACAATCAGGCACGGGTGGAGCAGATCGATCGCTTGAACCAGCGCCTGCTGCGTCTGGAGGAAATCCGTCGCCAGATCGAGACTGTGCAGGAGCAACTGGAGGGTGACCGTCAGGCACTGTCAGCCCGCCAGCAGTCCCGCAGCGCGCAGCTGGAGCGACGCCGGTCCATCCTGGCTGAACTGGAGCAGCGCATCGGCGGCAGTCGCAGCGAACTGGCCAGCCTGGCTGTAGATCGCAGCCAGCTTGAAAACCTCCTGGCCCGGCTGCGCGACCTGTTCGCCGACATACCTGGCGAACTGGATGCTGACCAGCTGTTTTCCACCCTGAAGGGGCGCCTGGCCTGGCCGGTGGCGGGCTCGCTGACGCTGGCGCCCGGTCGGGAAAAGCCCGGGGGCATGGACCGCCACGGCGCACTGATTTCCGCACCCAGAGGAACGGGTGTGGCGGCGGTCTCATATGGACGGGTGGCCTTCGCCGACTGGCTGCGGGGCTTTGGACTGATCACCATCGTTGACCACGGGGACGGGTTCATGAGCCTGTATGCCTTTAACGAGTCCCTGTTCAAGGAGGTTGGCGACTGGGTTCAGGCCGGCGAAACCATTGCATCGGTGGGAGACAGCGGAGGCCGCGACCAGCCCGGGCTGTATTTTGAGCTGCGCCGGGGAGGCAGCCCGGTCCCCCTGAGGGGATGGTTCAGCCGGGAAAATCCCGCGGACTAGCAGGATGTGAAAAAAGACCCATCCGTGTTTTTGCACCGGGGCCAACTGAAAAATGCGGTTTTCATGTTGGCATACATTTTCAATGACTTACCGGCAGCCAAAATGCCAGTGCATCCCGGCATTGGGCGCCGACCATCACTGGCTGAAATGTTCTAATCTTTTTTGTAGCACCGCAAAAAGCTAATATAAAAGCGACTTCAACGATGTTTTAGTGACTAATGGCGCATATAAATTAGTTTTTCTCATCTATTGTCTCCAAAACATCGTTTGTAGGTGGTTCCGGCACCCCCTAAAATGCAAAGCGTGGTCTGGAATGACCTGCTGGTATCCATCGGAGTGGGATATCGGTCATGGAAGATCACTGCACAATGGAAGTTTGCACAGGGCACATCGAGTAACCCCCCTCCCCCCTCCCCTCACTCGATGTGCCTTTTTTATTGCCCGCGTTTTACGTCCCAGGTCCGGTTGTCACCCGGACCGCTGGCATGCATATCCAAGTTGCCGTATAACGACCACGCTGGCGCGCGCCAGCACCCGTCACTCACCTGACTACCAACGGGGGATCACACCCGATGAATGATTCTTTTTCCGGCAAGGTGGCCCTGGTCACCGGCGGATCCCGGGGAATCGGCAAGGCCATCGCCATGGCGCTGGCCGAGCGCGGTGCCGAGGTCATCCTGGTGGGGCGCAACCTGGATTCGCTGCAGGCGGCAGAAAAGGAAATTGAAGACCGGGGCGGTAAAGCCACCGGGCTGGCCTGCCACGTGGGCAAGATGGACCAGATACAACGCCTGTTCCAGGAAATTCAGGGCCATTTCGGCCGACTCGACATGCTGGTCAACAACGCCGGCACCAATCCCTACTTCGGGCCCGTCGAGGACGCCGAAGAGTGGGCATTCGACAAGACTTTTGCGGTCAATCTCAAGGGACCCTTCTTTTTGTCCGCCGGCGCTGTGAAGCTGATGCGTGAGACCGGCGCTGGCGCCATCGTCAACGTGGCCTCCATCGTCGCCCTGAATCCACCGAAGGGGCAATCCCTGTACGCCATGACCAAGGCAGCCATGGTCAGCATGACCCGCTCCTTTGCAAGGGAATGCGGGCCGGACATCAGGGTCAACGCGGTGTTGCCGGGTGTGGTGGACACCCAACTGGCCGAGGCGCTGACCCAGAGCAAACGAGTCAATGAGCTGCTCACCCTGACCCCATCCGGGCGCTACGGCCAGCCCGACGAGATCGTTGGCGGGGTGCTCTACCTGCTGTCCGATGCCGCCAGCTACACCACGGGCACAACCCTGGTCATGGACGGCGGCACCTCCATCAGCGGGTTTTGAGGAATCCTCCATGACCGATGCGGGCAATCCGACCATTGAGGTTCGTTCCGACGAAGCACTGGACTGGCAGCGCCTGGACCGGTACCTGAAGCAGGCTATCCCAGGCCTGGATGGACAGCCGCAGATCAGCCAGTACCCCAGCGGCCGCTCGAACCTCACCTACCAGCTGTCTTACCCCGGGCGGGACCTGGTGATCCGGCGCCCGCCTTTCGGGGCCAAACCGAAGTCCGGCCACAGCATGTCCCGGGAACATCACGTCATGACGGCGCTGAAGCCGGTGTTTCCGGCAGTTCCGGATACGCTGCTGTACACCGACGACCCCGACATCATCGGTGCCGAGTTCTACGTCATGGAGAAGTCTCCCGGCATCATTCTGGACCAGCAGCGCCTGCAGGCCATGGATCTCGATGAGTCCCGGGTCCGCCGCCTGTGTCTCAAGTTTTTCGAAAAACTGATCGAGCTGCACCAGGTGGATATCGAAGCGGCAGGCCTGACCGGGTTTGGCCGGCCGGAAGGGTATATCGAGCGGCAGATTTCGGGCTGGAACCAACGATACCAGGCAGTGAAGACGCCCAACGTCGATGCATTTGACGATGTGCAGCAGTGGCTGGAGAACAACCGGCCGAACGCCGAATGCAGGGCGTCGGTGCTGCACGGAGACTACCGGCTGGACAATGCCCTGATCGATGTTGACGACGATTGCCGGATTGTCGCCATCCTGGACTGGGAAATCTCCGCCCTGGGGGACCCGCTGATGGACCTGGGCAATGCGCTCTGCTACTGGGTCGAAGCCGGTGACCCACCCTATCTGCAGAACCTCGCCATGCAGCCCAGCGCGGTTCCAGGCATGCTGACCCGGGACGAAATCCTGTCGTTCTACGCCGAGCGCACCGGGCTGGACACCAGCCGGTTCAGGTTTTTCCTGGTTTACGGCTACTTCCGGCTGGCCGCGGTATTGCAGCAGATCTACTTCCGCTACCACAACGGCCAGACCCGGGACGCGCGCTTCGCCCATTTCGACCAGGCTGTCATGGCCCTGGGCAACCACTCCCGCCGCCTGATCCGGGGCGACTGACCCGGGGGGTCTGCCGACTCCCAGGTTTCACAAATTACACACGGCTTGTTATTATATTGAGTTGCCCGTTGCGGATTACGCAGTATTTGTCCGTTACACGACCGACAAATGCGCAACGGAACTTTCTTCAGGGATTGGCACTCCAAGCCCTGGAGTGCTAATTGACGTGTAGGGTAGCAATGACCTCAGCTTTGGTGACCAACAATCTGCCTGTTCCATCGGCGACGGCCAGCCTGGACGCGTATATCAGCGCGGTGAACCAGGTGCCGGTGCTGACCGAGGAAGAAGAGCAGTCGCTTGCACGGCGCTACGTGGACACTGGCGAACTGGACGCTGCCCGCGGGTTGATCCTGGCTCACCTGCGATTCGTAGTGCACGTCGCCCGCAGCTATTCCGGCTACGGCCTGGCCCTGGGTGACCTGGTCCAGGAGGGCAACATCGGGCTGATGAAAGCGGTCAAACGCTTCGACCCCAACCAGGGCGTGCGCCTGGTGTCTTTCGCCGTACACTGGATTCGCGCCGAGATGCACGAGTTCATTCTGCGGAACTGGCGAATCGTCAAGGTGGCGACCACCAAAGCCCAGCGCAAGCTGTTTTTCAACCTGCGTAAGTCCAAGAAGCGGCTGGGCTGGCTGAATCACGCCGAGGTACAGGCGGTGGCCAGAGACCTGGGCGTCAACCCGGAAGTGGTGGTCGAGATGGAGTCACGACTTTCCGGTCAGGACATCGGGTTTGACGGCGCCAGCGACGACGACGACGATCCGCGCCCGGCGCCAATGAACTATCTCAAGTCAGAGGGCGTCGACCCGGCAATGCTGGCGGAAAAAGAAGACCTGGAAAACCAGAACAATCGGCTGCTGTACAGCGGCTTGAACGGTCTGGATGAGCGCAGCCAGGACATCATCCGGGAACGCTGGCTGACCGAGAAGAAGACCACTCTGCAGGAACTGGCCGACAAGTACGGTGTATCCGCCGAGCGGATTCGACAGCTTGAGGCCAACGCCCTGAAGAAGATGCGGGCGTCCATCGCCGCCTGATCCTACGGCACCTGCCCGGCGGCAGGTGCAACCCCTGGAATGAAACATCGGCCGGCAGTTCGCCGGCCGATTGCGTTTTACTTCTCTTCGACCCGAACCTTTTCCAGTTGCCGGCGCGCAATGTCGAGTTCCTGCCGAACTTCCTCCAGTTCCGCCTGCAGCAGCAGCATTTCCCGCTGCATTTCCTGGTTGGCCTCTGCCAGCGCAGCCTGCCGGTCAACCAGTTTCTGCTGACGTTCCGCTTCCTGATCCAGCTCAAGTGCCGCCAGCCGGGCCTGTTTCTCAGCCTTGATCCTCAGGCGCTCCGCCTGGTGCATGCTGCGCTCAGCAGCTCGAAGCTCTTTTTCTTTCAGCTCGCGCAGCACCCGGGCCTCATCCCGGGCGGCCCGGGCCTGGCTGCGGGCCTCGCGGGCTTCCTCCCGGGCCAGTCTGGCGGCCTGCTTGCGTTCCTCTCGCATCTGGCGCCGATACTCCAGTTCCTCTTTGGTCAGCTTGTCCTCCGAATGGGCCAGTTCCGGGGCGAAGTAGTGCTCGTCCTCAGACGCCACCGGAGTTGGCGCGGTTGGAGTGGTGGGCGCAACGGCAGGTGCCGTGACTGCGGCGGCGGCCGCCGGAGGCGCAACTGCGGGCGCCGCCGGGGCCTGTACCGCAGCGGGAGCCGGGGCGACCACCGAAGGCTCCGGCGGCGGCTCAGCAGCGCGAGTCAGTTGGCAGGCGGCCAGGGGAACCACCAGCGCCAGGGGTGCCAGCAGGCCGATGATTTTCGACTGGGTCAGTTTCATGGAATCCTCCAGGTGATAGTTCATGGTGTTCTCGATGCGCCGTCGCCACTCCCGGGCTCCGGCCATGGCCACCACCGCCGCCGGTGCCGGCTGGCCCGCCAGTTCCAGCAGCGTGCGGGCGTAAGCCACCGGAGACCTCAGGACGTGCAGCGTCTGCCGATCGCAGGCCAGTTCGGTTTCCTCCTCCAGCCGGCGCAGCAGCCACAGCACGGCGGGGTTCCACCACAGCGCAATTCGCACGGTCCTCTGCAACATGAGCCAGGGCCAGTCGGAACGTTGCACATGAGTCATTTCGTGGGCCAGCGCATGCCGTACCCGCGGGTGTCCGGCGTCCTTCCGCCAGGGCCACGGCAACAGGATTACCGGGCGCAGCCAGCCGAAACTCACCGGCGCGGAGACGTCGCGACTCCAGCCAACGACTGTGCCGTCGACAGACGAGCCGCCAACGGAATCCGCACGATCAGCCCGCCGGGCCCAGCCGCGCAGAACCAGCAGCTGGCCCGCCAGCCGTAACAGCAGCAAACCGAACACGCCGCCGTACGCCCAGACCGGCCAGTCCAGCGGATCAGCAACCGATCCCGCCGGTGCCGTGTCGGCCAATTGGGCAGCCTGTAATGCGATAGGGGTTTCGGGCGGGTCTGTGGGCAGCAGCGGCACAGGCAGCACTGGAAGTATCAGCGACAGGGTCGGCAACAGGACCAGGGCCAGCACACAGGCACGCAGCCAGACGAGCCGGGCGTCGCCGTTCAGGCGACGTGCCACCCACAGTCCGGCCAGGGCCAGCAGGGCGGCCTTCACGCCAAGTACGCTCAACAGCCACTGGCTAGTCATGCTCCGCCTCCCGCTCCAGCCGATCCACCAGGGATTTCAGCTCGGCCAGTTCATTCGCCTCCAGTCGATCGCCGCGCATGCCCAGAAGCGCATTGGCGGCCTGGGCCGGCGAGTTGTCGAAAAAGGTGGTCACCAGGTGGCGCAGGGCAGACTTCCTGGCGCTGGCTGTATCCTGGGTGGGTGCGTACAGGTATCGCTTGCCCTGCTGCCGAAAACCGGCCACGCCCTTGTCCACCAGCTTGGCCAGCAGCGCACGAACCGCGGAGTAACTGGGCGGATCGGCCATGGCTTCCAGCACCTCGCGGGCGCTGCATTCGCCCTGGCGAAACAGGATATCCATGATCTGCCGCTCCCGGCGGCTGAGCTTATCTTGGGTGATGTGCTGTTTTTGTAGCATGTGCTAATTATTTAGCACATTGAGCAGTCACGTCAAGCCCCGCCGGTCATGCCCTGGACGGGAAGATGGTCACTTGACACCCCGGCAGTCGGCCGGAACCATGCGCCGCATGGAAACAGACACCAGCATACCCAGGGCACCCCGGGAAGATCACTGGCTGGAGGCCCATGGGCACCGCCGCAATGACCCGTGGTACTGGTTGAAAGACGATCAGCGCAGCCGGCCCGAAGTCATCGATTACCTGGAAGCAGAAAACCGGTACACCGCTGCCATTCTCAACCCGGTGGCTGAACTGGAGCAGTCACTGTTCCAGGAAATGGTGTCACGTATCCAGCCGGATGATGCATCGGTCCCCCTGCTGATCGACGATTACTGGTACTACACCCGGTTTGAGCCGGAGCGGGAATACCCCATCATCGCTCGCCGACAGGGCACCCTGTCGGCAGCCGAGGAAATCCTGCTGGACGTCAACCAGCTGGCCGAGGGAAAAGAGTACTTTGATTTGGCCAACAGCCAGGTCAGCGACGATCACCGATTCCTGGCCTACGCTGAAGATGAGGTAGGACGGCGCCTGTTCACTACCCGGATCGAGGATCTGCAAACGGGCGAGACGCTGCCCGAAACCATTGAAGCCACTTCGGGCGCTCTGGCCTGGGCCGCGGACAACCGGACCCTGTTCTACGTGCGCAAGCACCCCGACACCCTGCTGCCCTACCAGGTGCTGCGGCACCGGCTGGGCACTCCCACAGAGCAGGACGAACTCGTCTACCAGGAATCCGATCAGCGCTACTACACCTCGGTTTACCGGGGCAAATCCCGGGATTACATCTACATTCACCTGGGCAGCACCCTGTCCGACGAGGTGCACCTGCTGCCGGCCGGCGAGCCGGACAGCGCCTTCCGGGTGTTCTATCCAAGGGAGCGCGAACACGAGTACAGCGTGACCGACCGTAACGGCCGGTTTTTTGTATTGAGCAACTGGCAGGCGGTTAATTTTCGCGTGCTGGAAACCGGCCTGGAAGACGCGGGCCAGCGGGAACGCTGGCAGGAACTGGTGCCCCACCGACCGGATGCGCTGATCGAGGCGATTGATCCATTCCGGGATTTCCTGGTACTCAACGAGCGCAGCGATGGGCTGTCCCGACTGCGCGTGCTGCCGGATGACGGCGGCGAATCGTTCCTGGTGGCCGCTGACGAACCCGCCTACTCCATGTGCCTGGACGACAACGTGGATGTGACCAGCAACGTGCTGCGCTACGGCTATACCTCCATGACCACGCCCTATACGGTTTACGACCTGGACCTGGACAGCGGCGAGCGAACTTTCAAAAAGCAGGCCCCGGTTCCGGGCGTGGACCCCGCCCTTTACCGGACCGAGAGACTGGCGCTGGAGGCCCGGGACGGCGCAATGATCCCGGTATCCCTGGTCTATCACAAGGACTACAACCGCGATGCCAGCCGCCCCATCCTGGTCTACGGCTATGGCGCCTACGGCATCTCCATGGATCCGGCTTTTTCTCCAGGCCGGGTCAGCCTGCTGGACCGCGGCTGGGTATTTGCCATTGCCCACATCCGGGGCGGTCAGGAGATGGGCCGGCGCTGGTACGACCAGGGCAGGCTCCAGCACAAGGCCAACAGTTTCAATGACTTCATCGACGTGACCCGGGAGCTGGTCAGCCGACGCTACGCCGACCCGAAGCGGGTGTACGCCATGGGCGGTTCCGCCGGCGGCCTGCTGATGGGTGCAGTCATGAACCAGGCACCGGATCTGTTTCGGGGCGTGGTGGCCCAGGTGCCGTTCGTGGACGTGGTCACCTCCATGCTGGACGAAGATATCCCGCTCACTACCGGCGAGTACGACGAGTGGGGAGACCCCCGCAAAGAGGCGGACTATCGCAACATGCTGTCCTATTCCCCCTACGACCAGGTGAGTGCCCAGGACTATCCAAACCTGCTGGTCACCAGCGGCCTGCACGACTCCCAGGTGCAGTACTGGGAACCCACCAAGTGGGTAGCCAGGCTGCGCGAACTGAAAACTGATGAAAACCTGCTGCTGCTGCATACCGACATGGACGCAGGTCACAGCGGCGCCAGCGGTCGTTTCAAGCAGTACCGGGACGTGGCCCGGGAGTATGCGTTCCTGCTGCTCGTGGACGAATCCTGAGCTGGTGTCCTGTTTTGTCTACTGCACAATGTTTTGACGCCCACCGCCTTACCTTGCGGCCCAGAAATCAGCGGAGATTGAACTCATGAGCGGACGCCCTGCAATTACCGACCATCCCGTGCACCCCATCATTGCCGAGCGCTGGAGCGCCCGGGCCATCGACCCGGACAGGCCGGTGGAGCGGGAGAAAGTGCTCAGCATGCTGGAGGCCGCGCGCTGGGCGCCGTCCTGTTTTGGCGACCAGCCCTGGCGCTACCTGGTATGGGACCGTTTTGAAGATTCCGAGGCCTGGGAGCAGGCAGCCGCCAACCTGGCCGAGGGCAACCAGGCCTGGGCCAGGCCATCCCCGATTCTCATTCTGGCCGTGGCGGCCACCACCTTCTCCCGCAACGGCAAGCCCAACCGCTGGGGCCAGTACGACACCGGCGCCGCCACCGAGAACCTGCACCTGCAGGGTGTGGAGCTGGGGCTGGTGGTGCACCAGATGGGTGGTTTCGACCCCGACGCTGCCCGCAGCCTGTTTGGCATCCCGGACGATTTCGAACCCATGGCCATGATTGCCGTGGGCTACCCGGGCCAGGTGGCAGATCTGCCGGAGGGCTACCAGGACTCGGAATCAGCGCCCCGCCAGCGCAAGCCGCTGGCCGAGCTGGCGTTCCGGGGCAGCTGGGACACCCCGCTGACCTGATTCAATCTCCCCGGCGCTTCATCTCGGGTTTACCGCGGGGCTGGAAGTCCCGCGGTTTATTGATCCTGAGCGACGCCCTGGCGCTGTTGTCACCCAGGTTCACCCGAACCTGGTACTCACCGGGCATGATCAGCATACGATGACCCAGGCGAACCGACTCGGCGTATGGCGTGTCGGCCAGGCTTTCCGACTCCGCGCCGGCAGCCTCCGCAGCCAGGGCCAGTTCCGGATCCACCAGCAGGTTCCAGGTCACCGTATTCATCCCCGCCACCGCTGGGGCGTTCCAGGTCTGCAGCACCTGTTCGTCGCCATCCAGGACCTCGATCCGGGCTTCTCCGGCAGCATCCGACCAGAACCGGATGGGCGCCTCGGGCAACTCGTTGCGCTGGGGGAACCAGGGTGACGTGCGGGTGCGCCACCCTCGGCTGGCCTGAATATCATCCATGTAAAACACTTTGAGCCCGGTATCCAATCCAGCCGTGGCCAGATCCTGCACCGGCAGCACGTCAACAACCCAGAAACTGCGGCCGTGGGTGCCGGCCACCAGCTCCCGGTCCCGGGGATGCACCACCAGGTCGTGCACCGGGACATTGGGCAGACCACCCTGCAGGGACTGCCAGGAGTCACCACGGTCCAGGGATACGTAAACCCCGCGGTCCGTGCCCACGTACAGCACGTCGCCGTTGACCGGATCTTCCCGAATCACGTTGACCGGCTCATCGGGCAGGCCCTTGCTGATGTCGGTCCAGCGTTTGCCCAGGTTTTCGCTGCGATACACGTAGGCCGTGATGTCGTCATCGCGATAGCCATTCAGGGACAGGTATACCCGGTCTCGATCATGGGCGGACGCCTCAACCCGGGAAACCCAGCGGTCCCCCGGCAGCCGGCGCGCCACGTCGGTCCAGCTGCTGCCGCCGTCGCTGGTCACCCAGACCTGGCCGTCGTCGGTACCAGCCCAGATTAACCCAAATGCCAGGGGTGACTCGGACACCGTGGTGAGCGTGCCGAAGGGCACATCCCCGCGCTCATCCGACCGGGTCAGGTCACCGCTGATGGCGGTCCAGGTCTGGCCCTGGTCCATGGATCGGTACAGTCGATTGCTGCCGAAGTACACCACGTCGGGATTGTGGGGCGACAGGATGACCGGGGTGTTCCAGTTGTAGCGCAGGGCCGGCTCACCCAGCCGGTCCCGGGGACGCACAGAGTCCCGGGAGCCGTCGGCGTTGATCCGGGTATAAAAGCCGAACTGGAAGCCGGTGAACGTGGTCTTGTTGTCCCGTGGATCTACCGCCACGTACATGCCGTCGCCGCCGTTGATGCGCTGGCAAACCGGGGCGCGCCGCCAGTCATTGCGAGACGAGCAGCGCATGGTGCCGTTGTCCTGCAGACCGCCGTAAACGTTGTAGGGCTGGGCCATGTCCACGTTGACCGTGTAGAACTGACCCACCGGCTGGGCGTCAACCTTGACCCAGGACTTGCCGCCGTCATAGCTCATGTCCATTCCGCCGTCATTGCCCACCAGCAGATTCTGGGGTTGATCGGGATTGATCCACATGGCCTGGTAGTCCACATGGACGTCCTGGTCGTGGATGGTTCGCCAGGATTTGCCGCCGTCGTCCGAGGTAATGATGGGCACACCCAGCACGTAGACCTGGTCCACGTTACCCGGCGACACCCGGATCTGGCCGAAGTAGTAACCGTAAGAAAACACCACCTGGCGCAGGGGCTCCTCGTGGGTCAGCCGAAAGCTGGCACCGGCATCATCGGATCGCCACACCTCGATTCCGCGGATGTCGGTGTTGAACAGGTTGGCGTTGGCGTCGGACAGCTCCTCGCGCAGGTCCTCCATGCTGAGCTCATCGCTGCGCAGCATGGCCAACAGGGATTCGGCGTCGACCTCCTCGTGCAGGTCTGATGAGCGGATGAAGGCCTCTACCTCCTGGGGATCCTGGCGCAGGAACTCGTCCTTGCTCATGGTCCGCAGGCGCTGGCTGCTGATGGGGCGGTCGCCCAGGTCCCACTGGGACTCCGGCAGCAGTTCCTGGTTGTCGATGCTGACGTAAACGGTGTCCGGCGCGGCCGGTGAAACGGCCAGGCCGATGCGGCCCACGTGCTCTCCCTGGGGCAGCGCTTCCAGCCGGGCCCAGCTGTCGCCACCGTCGGTGGATTTCCAGACCGCGGAGCCCTCACCGCCCTCAACGAAGTTCCAGGGCCGGCGCTGGCGCTCCCAGGCCGCGGCGTACAGGGTGTCCGGATCGCCCGGCTTGAACACCAGGTCGACGAAACCGGTCCACTGACCGCCCGGCAGGATTTCTTCCCAGGATTCGCCTCCGTCAGTGCTGCGGTACAGCCCCCGCTTGCCGCCCGGCGTGTACAGCTTGCCGGACGACGCCACGAATACCCGGTTGGAATCCCGGGGGTCCACCAGGATGCGGCCAATACGGTCGGTGTCGCCCAGACCCATGTAGCGCCAGCTGCCGCCGCCATCGTCGGACCGGTACACCCCCATGCCGCCATAGGACGAGCGGGACGCGTTGTTTTCACCGGTGCCCACCCACACCGTCTCCGGCTGATTGGGATCCACCGCCACGTCACCCATGATGATGCTGGGCTGCTGATCGAACACCGGAGCGAAGGTTACGCCGTTGTTGCTGGTCTTCCACAGGCCGCCCGACGCGTAAGCTGCGTAAAAGGTATACGGCTGGCCCGGCACCACCTCGATATCCACCACCCGGCCGCCCTGGACCACAGGGCCTATGGCGCGCCATTTCAATCCCTGGAAGCGGGACCCGGCTTCCAGCTGCTGATGGGTTTCCCAGGCCTTCAGCTTGGCAGAAATGTCCGCTGCGCCCTGAGGCCGGGGCCGGGCTTCGGCGGTGAGTGAAACCGACAGCAGTATCGCCGCCAGGAAAATCGCCTTATTCATCTTCTTGTCCCTGAGGCTGTTCTGATGATGCTTCTTCGGGCTGGGCTGAGCTGTCGCTGTCCGATGGTGACGCCACCATGGGGCCGCGGACCGTCTCCTCCCAGAACTCCCGGGCCCGGCGCCGGGCCAGGCCCAACAGGCTGGATTCCGGGTAACCCTGGTCACCCCATTGCCCGATGTCCAGCCCGGTCAGCAGCGCCAGGGCCTGGCGCACATTGGCGACGGGGTAGACCGCGAACCTGCCCTCCCGGGCGGCCTCCACCACGTCGTGGCGCAACATCAGATCGGCGGCGTTGGATTCCGGGATGATCACCCCCTGGGTTCCGGTCAGTTCGAAATGCTGGCAGATATCGAAAAATCCCTCGATCTTTTCGTTGACTCCCCCGATGGCCTGGATCGCCCCGTGCTGATCGATGGCGCCGGTGATGGCCAGGTCCTGGCGCAGCGGGACCCCGGTAAGGGCCGACAGCAGGCAACACATCTCGGCTCCGGAGGCCGAGTCGCCGTCGATTCCGCCGTAGCTTTGCTCGAACGCAATGGAGGCGCTGAAGGCCAGCGGGTGGTCGGTCTTCAGCAGGTGGCGCAGCAATCCGCCCAGGATATGAAATCCCTTGGTGTGAATGGCGCCGGACATGGACGCCAGGCCCTCCACGTTGATCACGCCGGCGCTGCCGGCGCCGATGGAAGCAGTGATCCGTGCCGGGAATCCATACTTCAGCGGGCCGGCGGCAATCACTGCCAGTCCGTTGATCTGGCCCACGCAGCTGCCCTGGGTCTGGATACCCACGGTGCCGTCCTTGAGGAAAGACTGGAAGCGTGACGACGGCAGGCTGGCCCGGGTCTTGGTTCGGCGTACGGCTTCCCGTACGTGGTCTCCGCTGATCAGACTGGCGCCTGCCTTGCCGGCCACCCAGTCGGCTTCCCGGGTAATGTCGGCAATGCGGCCGAACTGGGCCGTCACGCGTCCGCCCTTGTCCGCGATGCGGGCGCCGTGTTCGGCCAGCGCCGCCACACCACAGGGGGTCAGGTGGCGCATACCCTCTTCCCGCACGATGCGGCTCAACACGCCGGCATAGTCCCTCACCACGGTCTCGCCCCGGCCCAGCACGTCGTTGAAATCCGCCAGCACCTTGAACTGGCCAGAGAAATCGTAGTCCAGCATATCCAACTGGTAGTACAAGGATGCGCTGCCCATCAGGATGACCCGGATGTTCACCGGAATCGGTTCCGGTTTCAGGCTGACCGGTGCAAACGGCGAGCTGAATTCCCGCGGCACAATTTCCAGCACGCCGTTGCGCAGGGTGCGCATCAGTATCTTCCAGGCGCCGGGTTCGGCCAGCACGTCATGGGCATCCAGGATCAGGAAACCGCCGTCGGCCTGCAGCAGCGAACCGGCCCGGATGGCCCGGTAGTCCGAGGTGGCCTGGCCGCCGGCTTCCCACTGGGTCTCGACGGTGCCCAGCAGGTTGGTCAGGCTGGGGCTGTTCTCGATGACCACGGGGCTGTCGTCGTCACGATGCTCCAGGAGTATGTTGATACCGTAGCGGGATTGCGGGTCGTAGCCGCTGTTGGGCCCCTGCAGGGCATGCTCCAGCACATCGTCCACCACCTCTTCCAGGTAGGTGTCCAGGGCGTGGTTGGAAAACTCAGCGGCGATGCGCCGGGTCAGGTCTCCCACCAGTCGCCGGATATGATCTTCGTTGAAACGCTCTATCTCACGGCTGCTGTCCTGGAACACCCGACCAATCCGCTGGGTCATTTCCGGCAGACGCTTGGCAAACTCCTCGATGCGCTGGTAGATCTCGTCCCGCCGTTCCTGGGGGATCTGACCCTGGCGCACCAGCGCCTCGAACTGCTCCATCGGCACCGGCTGACCCTGGATGCGCGGAAATATCGCCGCCTGCATGCCATGGGGAGTCTTGATCTGCACCAGCGCCAGGCCGGCTTCCTCCAGCTCTGTTTCCAGTGGGTCGGTCAGCTCCCGGATGCGGCCCTGTGCCTCTTCCTGAATGGCACTGCGTGATGCCTGCAGATGCTCACTGTTCAGCGCCTCGCCCAGGTCCGAGGCGACAAATTCCGAGAGTTCCCGCAGCCGCCGGCGCAGTACACGGGCACGGCCGTAGGGCAGAGAAACCAGCCGCGGTCGGTCAGGCTGGAGAAAGTTGTGAACATAGCAGCGGTCCACCTTGGAGGCGCAGGTAGGGCGCATCTGGGCCAGCACCCGCTGCACCATCGTCAGCCGCCCGGTGCCGCGGATACCGCGGACAAATACGTTCTGGCCCGGGGCGTCGCAATCGAGACCGAACTGCAGCGCTTCCAGCGCCAGGGGCTGCCCGATGACGTCTGGCAGCGGCTCAATCTCGTCGGTCGAATCAAACCCAAGCTGGGCCGCATCCACGATCCAGCGCAGTTTTTCGGGGGCTAACGGGGCGACGGAATCCAGGCCGCGGTCGGTCTCACTCACAGAGATTCACTCCAGTTTAGTTAACGAATGTTTGCTTAAGCTGCATGGCCGGGAAGGCTAGACTGCTTGCTGGGCGTCGTGCCAGCGGGCCGACGCCCCGGACTTGATCTGAACCCGGTATATGGATGACGGCAACGGGATGAACGGACCTCACGCAGCACACCCGCCCGACAGCGGCCAGGCGGCACTGGTCATTATTCGCGGTGAGCCTTTCGGCAAAGCGTTTGAGGTGGGTGAAGAACCGCTGGATATCGGCCGCTCCCGTGATTGCCATATCCGGTTTGCTGAGAATAGCGTTTCCCGCCGCCATTGTCAGATCTGGCGCACCTCCAACGGCTATTTCTGGATCGAAGACCTGGGCGCCGACACCCGGGTCAACGGCGACCCTATCCGCCAGTGCCGCCTGCGCGACGGTGACCGGATTACGGTGGGCAGCACCGTGCTGGAATTCCTGGCGTCGGATGGTCAACCGAGCGAATCCGAACAGGAAGCGCCCAGCCTGGCCTAGGAATCTGCCTAGGCCACCCTGCCCAGCAGGCCCTGTTTTTTCAGCGTGACCAGCAGCAGTGAGACTGCAGCCGGGGTCACTCCCTGGATCCGATGGGCCTGGCCGATGGTCTGAGGCCGGATCCGTTCCAGCTTTTCCTGAACTTCGGCTGAGAGACCGCTCACCGAGGCGTAATCGAAGTTTTCCGGGATGAGCTGCTGCTCGTTGCGCTGCAGCCGGTCAATCTCCATCTGCTGCCGGTCCAGGTAGCCAGCGTAGCGGACCTGAATCTCCACCTGTTCAGCAACCCCCCCGTCGTCGGCACCAGGGCCCAGCGCATCCACCTGCATCAATCCCCGGTAGTCCACCTCCGGGCGCTTCAGCAGGTCCAGGGCAGTGACTTCCTTGCTCAGGTTCAGGCCCATCTGCCGGGATACGGCATCCCCAAGGTCGCTGCCCGGTGATACCCAGATTTCCGACAGGCGCTGTTTTTCAGCTTCTACGGCTTCACGCTTGCGGCAGAAATGGTCCCAGCGATAGTCGTCCACCAGTCCCAGTTCACGGCCTTTTTCGGTCAGGCGTAGATCAGCATTGTCCTGCCGCAGCAGCAGGCGGTACTCGGCCCGGGAGGTAAACATGCGGTACGGCTCCAGCGTGCCGTTGGTGACCAGGTCGTCCACCAGCACGCCGGTGTAGGCCTGGTCGCGGCCGGGGCACCAGTCGCCCTCGCCGCGCACGCGCAGTACCGCGTTCAGGCCGGCCAGCAGGCCCTGAGCGCCGGCTTCCTCGTAGCCCGTGGTGCCGTTGATCTGGCCGGCGAAGAACAGCCCCGGCAGGTGCCGGGTTTCCAGGCTGCGGTTCAAGCCCCGGGGATCGAAGTAGTCGTACTCGATGGCATACCCCGGCCGGGTAATGTGGGCGTTTTCAAACCCTGCGATACTGCGCACCAGCGCCAGCTGCACGTCGAACGGCAGGCTGGTGGATATGCCGTTGGGATACAGCTCCGGCGTGGTCAGCCCTTCCGGTTCCACGAAGATCTGATGCGATACCCGCTCCGCGAATCGAACCACCTTGTCCTCGATGGACGGGCAGTAGCGCGGGCCCGTGCCCTCGATGACCCCGGAAAACATGGGTGATCGGTCCAGCGAACCGCGGATCAATTCGTGGGTGGTCTCGTTGGTGTGGGTGATGTAGCAGCTGACCTGCTCCGGGTGCTCATCGCCGGTGCCGATGTAGGACATCACCGGCACTGGATTGTCGCCGGGTTGTTCCTGCATCCGGGTGAAATCCACTGAACGTCCATCGATACGCGGCGGCGTACCGGTTTTCAGCCGGTCCACGGCGAACGGCAGCTCCCGCAGGCGCTCGGACAGTGCGTTGGACGGTGGGTCTCCGGCCCTCCCCCCTTGCTGGTTGGCCAGACCCACGTGGATCCTGCCGCCCAGGAATGTGCCCACCGTCAGCACAACGGCGCGCGCCGAGAACTCAAGCCCCATGCGGGTGCTGACCCCGGCGACTTCGCCCCCGCACACCAGCATGTCGTCCACTTCCTGCTGGAACAGGGTCAGGTTGGGCTGATGCTCCACCGCGTAACGCACCGCGGCCTTGTACAGCACCCGGTCGCACTGGGCCCGCAGGGCACGCACCGCCGGCCCCTTGGAGGCGTTCAGGGTGCGCCACTGGATGCCGGCCTGGTCGGTGGCCTGGGCCATGACCCCACCCAGGGCATCGATCTCCTTGATCAGGTGCCCTTTGCCGATCCCACCCATGGCCGGGTTGCAGCTCATCTGGCCAATGGTTTCAATGTTGTGGGTCAGCAGCAGCGTGTCGGCTCCCATACGGGCAGCCGCCAGCGCAGCCTCGGTGCCGGCATGGCCGCCACCCACCACGATGACATCAAATTGTCGTTCGAAACGCATCGGTAAAACTGTTCTTTTTCAGTACCTTAAGTCGGGCGCGTATTTTAGACGTAGAAAGGAGTTGGTACCAGTGGGGAGCGAATTCTGGGATCGGGGGGCAACATTCAAGGGCCGGTTGTTTTTCGGTGAACGATGGGGTCAGAGTAAAGGGACAGAGTAAAACCGGTTTTACTCTGTCCCTTTACTCTGACCCCGGCCTTCCCGGCCTTCTGAACCCCGGCCGAATGGCCCGCCTGCCGGATGAATAACTTACAATCCCCCCATGAACATAGAAAAAAACAAAGTCGTCAGCTTCCACTACGACCTCAGCACCGAGGGCCAACCCCTGGAATCATCCCGGAAGGGTGACCCCATGAGCTACCTCCACGGCGCCGGCAACATCATTCCGGGGCTGGAGAAGAACATGGAAGGCCGCCAGGCCGGTGACCAGTTTGAGGCGACCGTTCCGCCGGAGGAGGCCTACGGGCATCGGCAGCAGAACCTCGTGACACGGCTGTCCGCCAAGCGCCTGGGCGTGCCGGCCAGTAAGCTGAAGCGCGGCATGATGCTTCAGGTTCAGACTCAGCAGGGTCCGCAGATGGTCCGCGTATTGAAGGCCGGCCGATTCATGGTGGACCTGGACGCCAACCACCCCATGGCCGGGCTGACCCTGACCTTTGACGTTGAGATTACTGACGTGCGGGATGCCACCGCCGAGGAACTGGCCCACGGACATGCCCACGGGCCCGGCGGGCACCAGCACGGCGAAGAAGAGTAGGTGGGACCTGCCCTCCGGCCGGAGGGCAGATCATCAGCCCGTCAGGGCCTCGCCTTACTGGGGCGGGATGCGCAGAACCTGTCCGGGATAGATCCGGTTGGGGTCTTTCAGCATCGGCGTATTGGCTTCGAAGATCACCATATACTTGGAGGCGCTGCCGTAGAGCTTCTGGGCAATGCCACCCAGGGTATCGCCGGGCTGTACGGTGTAGGTGTCCGCCTGCCAGTCCTCGGGGGTCGCGTCCGCTCCGGGAGTGGCCGGTGCTTCTGCACTGGTGGGCGCAGGAGCATCTGCCGCCGACGCCAGCTGCATTCGGTCTTCGACTTTTTCCACGTCGCGCACGTTTCCGATGATCATCACGATCTTTTCCTTATCATCCTGGGAAGCAACTTCCCCGGAGACCACGATGCGATCGCCCTGGTATTCGATGTCCAGGCCGGACGGATCGATGCCGTTCTCACGCAGGTGAGCGGACAGCGACTTGGTTGGGGCGGTGATGTCCGCTTCCTCGTCTGACCCGCCAAAAATCGCGGCACCTGCATCTTTGACAAAACTGAATAGACCCATGGAATCTCCCCTGAGGTTATGGAATGACGTGACGGCCGGTCGTGGCCGCTCACCCTGTAAGAATATCATCCATCATGGCGATGCCGTCGCCAATTCCAGTCCACGATTTTTGACATTCCAAAAAAAACCGCCAGCCCGGCCCGCTGGGGGCTGAAGCTGGCGACCCTGAAAAAATTCGGTGCCCGGAGAGGTCAAGAAGGAACAGGGGGTACTCCAAGGACCGGGGGGTTCCGGGCACCGAAAACCGCTCAATCATGCGTTCGGGCTAGCCTAGTCCCAAGGGGCGGCTCATTTTGTGATTCAAGTCATGAATTGACCGGGGCAGTGATAGATGTTGTCTATGTTTTTTCTATTTTTGATTGGATTATCCGGCCTAAATTTTCATCAATACAAAAGCCTTTCCCGCCCGGGCCACGGTGAGTTGATCCGATTCCCTACAAACCCGGGGACGCCTCCCCGATACACCCGCGTCCGCACCGGCGCTACCCTGGGTTGACCTGTAAGTCGTGCCACCATGTCCAATCTGACCAATACCGAGAAAATCGTGCTGAGCTCCGTTGCTCCCGCCCGGCCGCCGGACAGCGCTGAAGATCGGGCCAGACTCGATGAGATCCGCGCCCGGGCCAGGTCGGCCCGGGAACCTGTCATGGAACCCGCCCAGGGTCGTCCCTGGCGAACTCGGCTGGGGATTGGACTGTCCCTGGTCGCCAGCCTGGCCGCACTGCTCATGGCATTGTCTCTGGCTGTCGGCTGGTAAGTGACCGAGTCCGCATTTCCAGGACCGAAACCGGAATATCTACAGACGAATCCTCACAATCGTGCAAAAATAGCCGGTCGCCATTGGGAGTTTTGGCACAGTACGAAGGTGTTGTAGTGTGATACAACACCAGTATACCTGGGAGTAAGTCCATCGGGCACTCTCGCCCAACACACAGGAGTCACAGATGAACTGGCTATACAATCGCGCCCTGGTCGGGGCACTGCTGGTCTGCGTCGGATTGACCGGCTGCAGCGATGACACGGAGGAGGCGGCCCCGGAGGCCCAGAGTAAAGCAGCCGCGGCGGCTTCGGGTGGCGGTGGTCAATCGCCCCTGCTGGCTTACATCCCGGACGACACGCCCTATTTCCTGGCCAACGAATCGGAAATCAGCGACGACCTGGTCGACCTGATCTGGGAAATGGCTGAGCCCGGCCTGGGCTACGCGGAAGCAGCCATCGCCGCCAAGCTGGCTGAGGGAACCGACGATCCGGCCGAACAGGCCGTACTGGAAGAGCTCAGCGGCAAGCTGAACCGGGAAGGCCTGAGTGAACTGGGGCTGGACCCCGGCGGCAACATGGCGATCTATGGTCTGGGTGTGCTGCCGGTGCTGCGCGCAGAGATTACCGATTCCTCGGCGCTGAAGGCCACCATATCCCGTATCGAGGAAAAATCCGGGAAGGCGATCCCGAAAGTGAACCGCGGTGGAATCGAGTACTACGAGCTCGGTGACGCCGAGGGCACGATCATTGTTTCCGTGAATGATAACCAGGTCGTCATGGGAGTGACGCCCACCATTGCCAAGGACACGGTGCTGGACCAGATCCTGGGCATCGAGAAACCCGCGCGCTCAGTAGCGGACAGCGGTCGGATCTCGGATCTCAACAAGGAATTTGGCCTGTTGCCGGTGGCGACCCTGTTTGTGGATCCTCCGGCCCTGGTCGATGCCGTACTCAGCGATGACAGCGAAGCGGCCCAGATGATGTTCTCCGAAGAACGCGCCAAGATGACCCCGGCGTGCGTGGCCGAAATCCGCGGCATGGCGGAAATCATGCCGCGCATGGTATCCGGCTACACCGCCCTGGACCGCAGCCGCATGGACCAGGTCGCCCACGCTGAACTGCGATCGGATATCGCCCAGTCCCTGCAGGGCCTGATGATCCCCATGGCGGGTATGGGCCAGGAAGCCGGCGGACTGTTCAACTTCGCCCTGGCTTTTGACCTGCTCAAGACCAAGCAGTTTCTGATCGATCGCGCGGCGGCCGTTTCAGCCGAGCCCTACCAGTGCGCCGAACTGGCGGACATCAACACGGGCATGGCAGAGCTGCAGACCAAGCTGTCCCAGCCGCTGCCTCCCATGGTGGGCAACATCCAGGGCCTGCGGATCAACATCAAAGAAGCAGAGATGGCTGCGGGCGGCATGCCCACCAACCTGCGCGCGCTGGTGATGGTGGGTATGACCAATCCCCAGCTCATCGTCGGCATGGCCAGCGCTTTTGTACCGCAAATGGCCACCCTGCAGATGGACACCAACGGTACCCCGGTGCCGGTGCCACCCAACGTGATCCCGTTCCCGCTGGACGAACCTCACGTGGCCATGATGAATCACGGCCTGGCATTTTCCGTAGGCGTCGGTGAGCAGGACAACCTCAAGTCCTTCCTGGATGCCGAGCTGCCCGATGAGCCCAGTTTCATCACCATGGGCTATGACGCCGCTGCCATGCAGATGTATCAGCAGCAGATGATGCAGACCATGGCGGCCATGAGCGGCGAAGCCGGCATGCCGGACATGCCGGCTCCGGCCGATCTTCTCGACCGCGTCCACGCCACCATCAGCTTCTCTGACAAGGGTGTCGACATCGTCTCGACCTCGACACTCAAGCCCTGAGTTCGCTGACCGCAGAAACCCAAGGCCCCGCTCCAATGAGCGGGGCTTTTCTTTTGCACCGGGCGCGAGAATGACTGAAACAGGCCACATCGACGCTCCCCGGATCAATACACCGGCACTGTCACCCGGCAGCCCGGACATGCCGCCAGTCCACCTCGCATTTGAACTGCAGCAGCATTTCTGTTTCATTTGAACCTCGCTTTTTCAAAGATTGATCACCCGGTCCATGGCTAGAAAACTGTTTTCAAGACGACTGGGACCCCGGCGCGGTGTATTGCGGACACTGCTCACCTGGGGTCGCAACCTGCTGCTGCTGGCGGCGGTGGTCGTGGTAGGCGCCAAGTTTTACGTGGACTACCGTCTGGGCAACAACATGGACCAGTGGAAGAATCGCAGCGCGCCGCTGGGCACCATGACCTACCAGGATATCTACGCCACCTTCGGCGGTGACATCGTGTTGGAGGGATTTTCTTTTCTGCCGGACCGGGCGGCGCCCATCCCGCCGCTGGTCGTCGAAAAAGCCATACTGCATACGCCCGGCTTCCTGTTCATCCTGGGATTCCGAGGCGATGACAACATCCCCGAATCCCTGGGGGCTTCGGTTGTGGGTTTGCGCGGTGGACTCAGCGATCTGGCCGTGGGGGGCGACAGCATCGAGCCCTCGGTCAGTGGCATTCCGTTTGAAACCCTGGCCTGCGGCAACGTCAACCGCTTCCAGGATATTGACATGGACGCCATGGGCTTCGGGCCGCTGTCAGTCAACCTGTCTGCGCGCTACCGGGTCGATCCGCCGGACCGGATCGACGTGCAGATCATTCAGGAAAACGCCGACGCCGCAACTTTGACCTCAGATATCGACCTGGCCGTGCCCAACCTGGCAGACGCCAACCGCGGTCGCGCGGCACCGGACGTTCGCATCAAGGCAATCACCGTCGCCATCAACGCGTCGGAGTTCAACAAGCGCCGCAACCAGTACTGTGCTGAATCCTCGGAGACCAGCGTCCAGCAGTTTCTGAACAATCACATGGACGAAGTGCTCCTGGCCATGGCCGAATCGGGGTATGTCCCTGGCCCCTCCACCATGAGCCAGTACCAGCAGTTCGCCGAGGGCGACGGGACCTGGACCTTCCAGGTCAGGCCCGACCGGCCGCTGCAGTTGACGGACCTGATGGTCAATGACCCGCTGGAACTGGTCAGGCTCGTCAATCTCAATTCTTCCATCGGTTCCCGTATACCCTCGCCGGTCACCCTGACCCGGGCGGTACGAGCCAGGGCCGAAGGTGAGGACGATAGTTCAGATGTTCCGGTGGTTGAAGGCGAGTTCGGCCTGACCGCCAACCAGGGCAGTTCCAAGCGCATTCGCTGGGTCGAAGTACCGGTCTCCAGCCTCGGTTCCTACGTCGGTGGCGGCGTTCGCCTGGGCACCCGGTTTGGCAAACAATATACCGGCCGGCTGATCCGTATCGACGCAGACACAGCCTACGTGGAGACGCGCCTCCCCGGCGGCGACGCCACGGTGCCGATACCCTTGTCACAACTGGTCGAGGTTCGAGTACCCGAGTTCGAAGACTGAACTTCCCGCCGCCTGCGGCCAGGCAACGAATGGATTCCCCTCAGGCGCGGGCCATGACCCACACGTCTACCTCCCCCACACCCTGCTCCCGCAGCGCCGCGGCACATGCCGCGGCCGTACTGCCGGTGGTCATAACGTCATCCACCAGCACCACACGGGCCGGCGGCCTGCCGTGAAACGACGCGGTGATGGCACCCGCCAGATTTCTTTCCCTGGACCGGGCCGGCAGCTCGCTCTGGGGCACGGTGTAACGGCATCGACCCAGCGCTCCAGTCACCAGGGCACCGCAGCCACGCCGAGCCAGCCCAGCGGCCAGTTCGCGCGCCGGGTTGAACCCCCGCTGGCGCAGGCGGCGGAGGTGCATGGGCACCGGCACCAGGGCACCCGGCATAGCCGGTGAGGCATGCTGCACAAACAGGTCGCACAGGAGAGAAGCCACTGCCAGCCGTCCGCCAAACTTGAACTGGTGAATGATGCCGCGAACGGGCTCCTGGTAGAGCAGCGGGCAGGTAACCGACGCGAAGGGCGGTGGTCGGCGCTGGCATCGGGCACAAAGCGAGGCGTCATCATGGTGTCGGGGCGCGGCGCAGCGCGGACATCGCTCATTCAGCCACGGCAGTTCCGCCGCACACGGACCACAGAGATCCACACCGTCCTGGCCTGGAGCATGGCACAGCAGACAGCGCGACGGAAAGCAATGCTTCCACAGCCGATCCAGCCAACCGTATACTCGCGCTGGAGCCGAAAACGCCTGGTTCATAATCCAGGACGCGCAAACCATGCTGGATACCGATCGCGCCAGACAGTTCATGATCAGGGCAATGGATTCCCCGGAGGAGTCGACCGCGGTTTACCGCGAGATCGAAAACCGTCTTCTGGAGCGGATGAGCTGGTCCCGCCAGTCCCCGGAGCGAATCGTGGACCTGGGCTGCGGGCGCGGCCAAGCGTCGGCCCACCTTGCCGGTCGCTTCCCCGACGCCCAGGTGCTGGCCCTGGACCACGCCGCGCCGATGCTGCGTCAACTGGGACCGGGGGTTGTGGGTCTTTGCGCCAGTGCCGAGCGAATTCCACTGCGCTCGGCCAGCGTTGACACGGTTTTCTCCAACCTGCTGCTGCCGTGGTGTGCCGACCCCGGCGCGGTCATTGGCGAGATCTGCCGGGTGTTGCGGCCCGAGGGATCCCTGTGGTTTACCAGCCTGGGACCGGATACCCTGACCGAATTGCGCCAGGCCTGGTCCCGGGTTGACGCTTATCCCCACGTGCACCCTTTCGTCGACATGCACCATATCGGCGACGCGCTGCTGTCGGCAGGACTGCAAAACCCTGTGCTGGAGGTGGAGACACTGACCGTGACCTACCCGGATCCGCTGGCCCTGATGCGGGAGCTCAAGCAGCTTGGCGCCCAGAATGCGCACCGGGAGCGATTCCGCGGACTGACCGGTCAGCAGCGGATGGCAGGCATGATGGAGGGCCTGGAGTCATTCCGCCGGGATGGCGCCATTCCCGCGACCTGCGAGGTGATCTACGGGCATGCCTGGGGCGCACCCGAAGGCCTGCCCCGCCGGGAACAGGGTATGGATGTCGCCACCTTTTCGGTGGATTCCCTGCGTCGCAGTGCCCGGCGCTGAGCGATTCAGTGAAACCGGGCAGGCCCCTGGGGGCGATCTGCGGGGTCTTCGTCGATGACCAGGTCCCGGCGCACGGATCGCCCCAGCAGCTTGGCACACAACATGAAATCATCCTCGGCATCTCTCTTGAGCTGTTCCAGGGCAGGTCCGGCGCCGCGTTGATCGGGTGCGAAGGCCTCGCTGTAGGTGCCAACGGCCAGTACGCCGTTGACGTTCAGCTCGATGGCGTACTCGCTGACCAGGACTTTGCCCTGTTGCGGGTGTTCTTCTTCCCACTCCGAGTAGGCCAGTCGGCATTCCCCCTGGCTGGACTGGACCAGCACCGAGTCCACCACGAACGACTCCTGGATATTGGATGACGCGGTCACTTCGAAGGTGCTGGCTCGAGGCATGAACAGTCGCCCCAGCGTCTCGGCACCCAACTCAAAACTGAAGACATGTGATCGGTTTCGGGACATCCCGCTGCTCCCTTAGCAATTAGTGGGACTCAGGCTCAATCGGCCAGAAATCCGATGAATCGATCTCATCATGCGATCCCTTTCCTCAAATAGCTACGGCTAAGGCCGATGCTCTTTAGCCAGGTATTCATGGGTCTGCATTTCGATCAGCCGACTGACCGTTCGTCTGAACTCGAACGCAAGCCGCTGTCCGCTGTAAAGCTGTTTGCGTTCCACCTCGGCCGACACGATCAGGTTGACCTGACGATCATAAAGTTCATCCACCAGGTGGATAAACCTCCGGGCTGCATCATTTTCCTCGTCGGCCATCGCGGGAACGTCACTCAACAAAACGGTATTGAATCGGCGCGCCAGTTCAATGTAGTCCGATGGGCTGCGCGCCGTCTGACAAAGCTCGGCAAAAGAAAACCAGCCTACGCCCTCACCCAGGGCCCGGGCTCTGACCGACCGATGGTTGATCCGGATATCGGTGTCCCGTCGTACCTGTCCAGGCGCAAGCTGGCTGAAGCTTCTTTCCAGGGAATCGTCCGCATCCCGGTCCAGGGGCCAGTGGTAAATTTCAGCGGTTTCCAGGATGCGAAGCCGGTAGTCGATCCCGCCATCCACGCGCAGGACCTCGGTGTGCTGCTTGATCAGGTCGATCGCCGGCAGGAACTTGGCCCGCTGCAGACCATCACGGTAAAGGTCGTCCGGAGCCACGTTAGAGGTGGCCACCAGCACCGTCCCCTGCTGGAACAGGATACGCAGCAGCTGGGCCAGGATCATGGCATCACCGATGTCGGAGACGAAAAACTCGTCAAAGCAAAGCACCTGGAACTCCCCGGCCAGCTCCCGCCCAACCTGCTCCAGGGGGTCGCGCTGATCCCGGTGGCGCTCCAGTCGGTCGTGAACGCCTTCCATGAACCGGTGAAAATGGACCCGCCGCTTGCGCCGGAGGGGCAGCGACTCGTAGAAGCAGTCCATCAGGTAAGTTTTTCCGCGCCCCACGCCGCCCCACAGGTAAAGGCCCGTCACCGGCTGTGGCCGGCGTTTGAACAGTGACCACAACGGGCCGGGGCGGACCGGATCGGTCAATCGCAGGTAGAGAGACTGCAGCCGCTCGATGGCGGCGGCCTGGGCCGGGTCGGGGATAAATCCAGCAGCCAGGTCCCGCTGGTACCGATGGCTGGGCGACTCAGGGGTCTCCAGCATCTTCGCTGATCTTCTCCTGTCGGCGGATCCCATTCTTGATGACCCCCCGCAGGTCCATCAGCCGCCGATGAAACTGGTGGTCGGCGTTTTCCATGGCGACCAGCTGGGGCGGCTCGTCCATGTCCTGCACCCAGGAGTAGACGGCATCGGGATTGACCCACTCGTCGGCGTCGCCCTGGATGACCAGCCAGTGCGCCTCGGGGCGCGGAAGGGCCTTGAAATCGAAGTCTTCCACCGGCGGCGCCACCGAAATCAGGTGGGTCAGGGGTATTTTCTGGGCAGCCATGGCGGTGACGTAGGAGCCGGAGCTGTAGCCGCCCAGCCAGAGCTCATCGTCAGGCCGCACCCGGCGCACCCATTCCGCCACAGCCAGCAGGTCCTCCGCTTCACCATGTCCATCGGAATGATGCCCCTGGCTGCCGCCCACGCCGCGGGAATTGAAGCGAACGGTACGTGCGCCCATCTCCCGGGTCGCCCGCTCGATCATCTGAACCACCTTGCTGTGCAGGGTGCCGCCGTCGTCGCTGAGGGAATGGCAAATGATCGCCACCACCCCAATGTCAGCCTCATCCGGCACATCGGTAATGGCTTCCAGGTCGCCTGCAGGGCCGGACAGCAGGATTTCCGCCTGCTGTTCGGGAAAGATCTCGGGATTTCGTTCGGCT